>ERZ773108.2-NODE-2-length-272056-cov-25.889287_pt1 | contig 272056 bp, 299 predicted proteins | sample MGYA00580570_ERZ773108 | MGnify/ENA primary metagenome ERZ773108 (study PRJEB29015, sample SAMEA2737840) | human gut metagenome | biome: human gut; feature: human-associated habitat; material: faeces | place: China | collected 2012 ...
TACATAGTAACATATTTTAAAAAAGTTACAACTTTTGTTCAAAAAATGATTATCGTCAAATTACTATTTATTTAACAAATCACTAAATTGTAATTTGTAATTATTATTCTGATGGGCAATTATAATTTGTATTTTTAAATGTTGGAATTACCGTTATTACATCATCGCTAACACAATAATAAGTATCAATTAAAATACCTTTGTCTACATAACTATCACTATCATTAGCATCTTCAATTCTCCAACTTATTATTGGGCTATTTTTAAATACTATTGCTTGAATTGTGTCTAATATTACAATTGACAAAATAGTAATAACTATTGTTAATAATATTATTATAAACTTATTCTTTTTTACCTTTTTTATTTCTTTTGCAGAATAATCAAGTGTATCAATTAAAGTTTCCTCACTTTTTGAATCGATTTCTTCTTTAGTAAATCTCTCACCATTTAATATTTCCGTAACCGAGACTTCTAAAATGTGACTTAATGGTTTTAACAATGACAAATCCATTAAGCCCAATCCTCTTTCCCACTTGCTTACAGCATTTTTGGTTATCCCTAATTTTTCTGCTAACTGTTCTTGAGTTAATTTTTTTTGCTTTCTTAATTTAGCAATAAATTTTCCTATTTTTTCTTGATTCATTTTATCACCATCCAAGAACAATATATCAATTTTTTATCTAATATTAAACATACTATTAGTTCACTTTCAAATTACTATTTATCTGTCACTTCTATATATAATTATACCATAATTTCAACATATTTTGAAACCAACTTAAAACATCCAAGATTCATCCAACGTTTTCTAATGTATATCCAACTGTTGGAAGCAAAATATAACCTTGCAAATACTTTAATCAAAAGGCTAAAATCAAAAGTATGGTAGAATTCTTCCATATTTTTAACTCAATTTTGCAAGTGCAAAATAAGAAATGATAGCACTATAAATCCTTTATTTATATAGAATAAATTAGGGTAGTGCTATCATTCTCTTTATCCTGCTTATTATTTACTTACTTATTTTTCATTAATTATCTCTTTAATAGTAGGTCTAAATACTAATCCAAATGTAATATCTTTGCCTTTAAATAAATTAATATCTATTATAGGTATCACTTTTAGTAGTTCATAATTATCTGGTATTGCGGAATCGAATACTGCCATACCATTTTCAGTTCTATCTCCTTTATCTTCACGATATTCAATTTCAAAATATTCTCTTAAATAACCCAAATATTTATTTACTTGCTTTCTTTTCATTGGAGAAGATACTAATACCATTTCTTGTTTATGATTAACTTCAAATGGTAATTTATAATCATAAGCACCAACTTGCGTTAATTTAACTGCTTTATCAATAAAACTACTTCTAAAGTTTATTTGCTTAATATCTAAACTACCTGTATCAGTCTTATCAATCACAATATTATCTATATATTTTGAAATAAATTGTTGTTTTTCTTCTTTTGTTTTTATATCCCATTCAAATTTATAAAACTCTTTTTCTTTATAACCATTATCAATAGATATTTTTTCTATGTCTCTACGAGCCATAACTTTTTCTATTGTAAAAGTATGAACATCTAATTCATTTAACTCTTGTTTTTTATTATTTAATATTTCTAATTTTTCATTTATCTTTTTTAGATCCTCTTCAAAATCTTTGAGTTCAACTATACCAGTTAGGTATGCTTTTTTAATTCTTTCTTTTTGTTTAATGTATCCCTCAATTTCTTTATCTAAATTAAGGTCAGTATTCTTATCTTTTTTATCTGCTAATATTGGTAAAAAGAAGCTATTACACATTTGTTCAAACTCTAAAAACTCATATATTGCTTTTATCATATATTCTTCAACATAATCTTCTCTTAAATTGAAATGACAAAACTCACAATTATAATAAATATATTTTTTCTTTTTACCACCTGAACCTTTACACTTCATTATTCTTCCACATTTAGGACATACTAATTTTTGAAAGAATAGATAAGTTCTAGTTCTTGTATAGGTCCTTTGATTGGCTAGTTTTTGTGTTTGGCATTCTTCCCACATAGCACGAGTAATTATAGGTTCTACAACATTCATATAAATAACAGTATCACGACCAATTTTTTTAGCTATTCTTTTGTATTGTTCATAGTCGCCCATGTAGATTCTATTATTTATAATCTTTTCTATATCAGTATCATGCCAAGATTTGTTTAACACTTTTTCTTTATTAAAAATATTAGATATTTGTTGATAACTATTTCCCTCTAAATAAAGATTAAATATTCTTTCAATAATATGTCTAGTTGTTTCATCTATGATAGTTTTTTTACTACCATCTTTTTTATATCCAAGTGGAACAACACCAGGTAAATGGCCTGATTTTATAGCACCATTAAGTCCAAACTTTGTTCTTTCTGATACGATTTCTATTTCTAGTTGTGAAAGAACCGTTAACATTCTTACAAAGAATCTTCCATTAGCAGTACTAGTGTTAACATCATCTCTATCACATACAAGATAACAATTATATTTTTCTAGGATATTAATTAGTTCTTCCAAATCACGAACGGAACGAGTGACTCTATCTAACTTATAAGCAACTATATAATTTATTTTACCTGTTTTAACATCATTAAGCATTTCTTGGAATTTTGGTCTATGTTCCATATCTTTTGCACTTATTCCAGCATCTTCATAAACCTTAAAAACATTATATCCTTTAAATTCACATAAACTAAGTAGTTTTTCTTTTTGCTCTGGCAAACTAAATCCAGCACGAGCTTGATCGTCGGTACTAACCCTAATGTAAATACCAGCATTCTTTATTTCTTCTTCACACATTTTAATCCTCCTTAACAAAAAAAGGTGAAGCAATATTTAGGCTATAAATACTACTTCACCCAATAGGTTTAATATTTTCTATAACCATTATAGCACAGATTTTGTCATTATTTTAGTTTTTTAATGAAATCTTTTAAATCAGATAGTTTAATTTTGGTATTTAAATCTCTGTAGTAAGCAAATTCGTGTCCGTTAAATAAAAGATATGTCTTATTATTAATAATTGCTCTATGAGGCTCTAAATAGCCTATATTGGTAGGTTCTAGTTTTAATAAACTGCCATTAATAAAAATTGGTTTAGTATTATTAAGCCTACAAGCCCATTCAACTTTGCTTTTAAGTTCATGACTTATTTTAATTTCTTGTTTGATTATTTTTATCATAATATCATCAACACCTTTCTTAAACGACAAAAAAATCAATCATTTCTGATTGATTTAATCATTAACATCGCTTTGGTGCGACGATTTTTGCTTCTGGAGCAGGTGATGAGAAAATAAAGATATAGATTATTTAATTATATTTTATAATATTACCTTATATTTTGCGATAAAATGAGGTTAAAATAGATATTTAATAATATTATTTTATATTTTTTTAAGATGTAAATAAGATGTAAAAATTCATTTATTTTCCTATTAATTCATTATATTTCCTTTGAGTACCACTTAACCAATATTTATTTAAACCTTTAGGATCGTTTTCGGCTCCTATTGGACAATATTTAGGCTGAATTTTTTCTAAAGTGTCTAATCCTATATCAAAGTAATTATACTTTAAATTATTTAGATAGGCTTCTATGCCATCATCTAGTGAATCATATGATCTTAAACCACTATTGCACATCATACCACCAACATTATTAAGTTCTCTAAAAGCATAAGATGTATAGTTTCCAGTTTCATGCTGAGAAATAGCAATTGATATTAGTATTTGCTCATCGCTTAAACCTATTTCTTTTCCCTTATCTGATATTTTACAAGAAATACTATCAAAAGGACATACTTCTTCTTTTTCTTCAACTGGTGGAATATATGTAGGTATAGAAGAGAGTTTTATATCATTCAAAGATATTTGTATTTCTTTGCCATTTTTTCCGAACATGCTATAAATATCTAACCCTACATTAATAATTAATAAATAGATTATTGCTACTTTCATTACTCTAGGCAATTTATTAAATAGTTTCTCAATCAATCTATTAAATACTTTCAATCCAAAATACATTGCAGAAAATATCCCAACTATTAAATAAATCATATTCTTCAAAATACTCTTAAATAATTTTGTCATCTTTCTTTTTAATTTGTTTTTTCTGGAATATCTAGTAACCCTACTTTCCATATTATTGAGCCACCTTTCCAAAATCAACAACATATTCACCATCATAAATAGGAACATATTTATCACTTGAATTTTTATAAATTGCTAAAACCAATTTTACCCCTTTAATTATCTTTTTCATTTGACATTTGTAACGAACTATTATATAATTTTAGTAGGAAAAGGATTTTACTCCTTTCCTACAATAACTATATTTTTATATTTAATAAAGATATAGCCTTGATTTGCTAATTCGTAACACTCAGCTAAAGTTAAATTACGAATTGGCTTTTTCTTTATATTGTTCATTACTTCTCCTTTCTGTAAGATTCTTTCTTTATCTTACATATTAATTATATTGCATTTAGTACTATATGTCAATACTTTTTCTTGATTTTTAGTACTAAATGTAGTAAAATAATATTAGGAGGGATAAAATGAGTGATTTTAATCAAAAAGAATACATCAAAGATTGGAAAAAAGAAAATTATAAACAATTTAAAGTAGAGTTAAAAAAAGAAGAAAAAGAAAATCTTGATAGAGAACTCAAAAAGCACAATTTATCTGGATCTGATTTTGTTAGAATAGCATTCGATTATCTAAAAAGAGGAAAATTAAAAAAAGAGGAAAAAGACCATTAGTCAAATTCCTCTTTTATTTTATTCTATAATAATCTGAAATTTTGTAGCAGTTACTCCATATACACCAGCATAACCATCTTGTCCTTTGGTTTTTTCATTATCATATTGATAAGGATAATTATTTACTTTATATTTAGCTTTTTTGTATGGTCTAATATTTTTAGGAGTATAATAGTAAACTTCTACACAATCGATTATATTGCCATTACCAGCATAGCCATTTATCTTATCTTTTATGTTATAATCAGTAACATAAGGAAGCCATCTTCCTTTAACTATTATATTTCCATTATTATCTTTAATTTCTTTTATGTGTACTCTATATCTAACAGAGCCTTTATCTACTTTAATGGCAAGACCAGTTATAGGACTATTCTCGTAACCAGCATAATCCTCTAGATTTTTTACTTCTTTTAACCAGCCATGCTTTTTAGTTCTAGCCATATAATAAACATTGACTTCATTTGATGTACTTTCATTATTAATTTTGTTAGCCTCATCAGCAATATATTGCATTTTACTTCTTAGATAATCTCCAGGGCAAGTGGTATTAGTAAACATACTATGCCAAGTTAAGTTCTTCCCTGGTACTAATGTTCTTAGTCCTCTTCTCTTAGCAATATCTGCAACCAATTTAATAACAGCATTTAGAGTGATGTCGTTAACATACCATGAATTATCATTGTCTGATATTTCGATAGTTATTGATTTACAATTGCTATCCCAATTAGAGTTTGTCCAAGCGGTATCTTCTTCATCAACATAATTAGCAATACTGCCATCATAACCTACACCATAGTGACTAGAGCCATATCTACCTTTTGCTTGAAATATTCTTCCACACTGTTCTGCAGTTAATCTTCCAGCCATATGATGAATGGTTATTGCCTCAATGTTTCTACCGCTTCTACCTTTAGTATAGTTACCTTCATCAGCAGGTACTACTTTTTGTGTTAGACTTGACTTACTCATCTACTTCATCTCCCTTACCATTACTTAATTCCAATTCCATTTCTTCTGTAATTTTAATTTCTTCCATACTAATTACCTTCTTTCTTTAACAAATCATTTATATTTTTTCCAAGATCATATGCTCCACCAGTAAGCAAACCTGCTACCATAATCGAAGCATTAAAATCTTTGGTCATTATGTAATTGATAATTGCTACTATTATACCTATTAATAAGTTTTGCACTGGTATTAATTTATTGTTAAATTTAGGATGCTTTTTAGCAATTAAACCACACACATAAGTAACCAAAATTGTTACTAAAGTCATAATTGTTGTAATATCCATCTAAATCACCTCCTACTTCATTCCTAATTTTACAAATATAAATGCTATAACTCCACCCACAAAAGCCGACACTACAAATCCCCAAATAGAATCTAATTTTTTGCTGGGCTTAGCTTCGATTGCTAATACTCGATTGTCTATATTTGTCATATCTTCTCGCATTGCTTTCATTTCCGTAGCCATTGCCTGAACAGATAAAGCAAGATTATGAATATCATCAACTTTCAATTCCAACTTATCTAATCTTTTTGTATTAGATTTACTTCTCTGCTCCGTCTCTACTAATCTTTCTAATTCTTCTTTTTCCATATTATTCCTTTCTAAACTGCTTCTACTGTCAAATTAGTACCATCATATCTGACGTAATGTTCGGAATTAGCAGTTCCATATTGAACAATCAATTGTATATAATCACCCTTTTTAACATCTAAAATACATGGACTAATACTTGTAGAACTCCAAGCTCCTATTCTTCCAACCATACTTGTAAAATCAGTTTTTACACCATTTTTAAAAATCTTAAACCAAAGCCAATCTGTTGTTGCATTCTTGGCGAAAGCATTCATATTTATTTTTATTCTTGAAATATCATCGCCGATTTTTATAGAATGATTAGAACTATCAAATTCAAGTTTAGAACCTTTTTTTAAATATTTATTAAAGGCAACTATTGTTTCATCTGAATTTTTAATACTTTGATCAGCAGACAATGTTAATGTAACAATATTTTTTTCCACATTATCTGCACCTAATATTAAATTATTATCTAAATTAACTATTGTTTTATTTTGCATTATTTTTGTATTTAATCTATTTTTTCTACTTCCATTTACCAATTGCTATTATATCAAATGTCATTGTACCATCTGCTTCAACTGCAGGCTTCCATAACCATGTGCTACCAATTGACTTTTTTGTTCTTCCTGAAAAAGATTCACAAAAGCAAGTTGAACCATCAGCCAAATCAATAGATACACTAGGTATTTCTATAAATTCTTGTGCATAATTGCCAAAATTAACTACATTAGCAGTTTCATAAACACTTCCCCATACTTTATCAATAACTACATTTGTAAATTTTATTTTCTTTATACAAATCATAATTCCATTTTTATATCGAATCCAATTTCCATTACTATTTGTTCCAGAATCATAAATAGTATTATTATCTAAAAAATCTGTAAGAATATTGTTTTTATATTCAATATTTTCGCTTTTTAATATCAAATTATCATTTAAATCTATTTTTGTTTTATTCATATTAATAGCATTATTTATTATGCTATTCTTCTCCAACGATAGACTACTATTGATTTTTGAATGTTATTATGTGATTGCCCTCCACCCGCATAATTTGTAGCTATACCATCGGCAATGTTATCCCCATTTGCATATTCAATCCCATAATAAGTACCAGCAGTTTTCCCTAGTGTTATAGGTGTTTCATTAGTATTCCAATGCAGTCCTTCATGTTTATGCTTGGGCATTTCATCAACAGTTAATGTATGTGTACTTTCACCTATTTCCTTACCTATGGTATTAAAATTAGAATCATTAGGATCTATACAGACTGTTACCCTACCTTTTCCATATAATTCCCATGTCCCAATATATCCATCGTCACCTGGATTGTTGGGATTAGTGCTTTCTAAAAAATCACCGATTCTATAATAAGGTCTAGGATATGCAGGATTACCATCTTTGTCATATAATTGAACTGGTATATCATTCATAGTAGTCACCTACCATTGAATAAAAAGAAGTAGAAGTATTAATTAAATTAAATACTTCCCTCCTTTCTCTTTTGAGAAGAATTGCTAAATAATGCAACCCCCCCCCCTCATTAACTTGTAGTTTACTTTTTTCATTTTATCAAATCCTTTCTTTTTTATGTATTACTTTCACTATTTTCTGATACTTCTGTATATGTTAAGGTTTTTGCTAATTTAGTATCAATACTATCTAATTTCGTTTTTATTTCATTAAAATTTGCTATGATTTTATCTTGAAAGCCATTAAACCATTCCGACTCAAATGGTGTAGAAGTATCTGGCAAATCCTTAAACTCTTTTTTTACTATTGCTTCCATTTATCTTTACCTCCAATTCTTTTATCTTTAATTTTAATTTTTCAATAATAAGCTGTTGTTCTTTAATAGCTTGTAGACATAATGCAGTCATTGAATAATTGTCAACACCTATTTCTTTTCCATCATCATCAACAGAAGTAATTGTATGTGAATAATTATATTTATCACCAATAACAAATCCTAAATGTTTTTTATGATCATCATTTTCAGATTTTAGATTATATTGATAAATATCAGTTACCATTATTTCTTCAATTGCATTTGTGAACTTTTTAAAATTTTTCTTACTACTTTCTAAAGATGTTTGAGTAAGCACTGGAGTTGTTATACCGGAAGAAAATACACTTGTAAAGTCTTTTCCATCACTCATCATTACTGCTGGAAGTCCTCTGTGCATATATGCTAATAAATAAACATTTGAAGACATTTGAACATTCATTCCATTACCTAACAGTTTCATTGAGGAAATTTCTTCTGTTTGTCCTCCAGTAGATATTAAACTTTTCATAGTTAAACTTGGATTTTGAGAATCATCAATTAAATCAATTTTTCCACTGTTGATGATTATATCTTCGCAAGTTACCTGCCCTTCTTTAGTAACTTTGAATTTATTACTATCAATATCCATTTCATCAGATGTAAGATTAATTTTCTTTCCTTTTAAATTAATTTTATCCGCTTCTATTTGTATAAAAGAACCATCTTCAGCCTTTTCAGTACTCAAATTTATTTGAGCGATAATATTATCTTTATCCGTCTTCTTTAGCAATTTTAGATCTATGTTTTCATTATTTAATGCTATAGATGAATTCATTTCTATTCTAGTTGTAAATATATCAGTATAATCGTTCTTTTTTGCATATTTAAGAGTATAAGTTAAATCAGAAAATGATTTCAAGTATATTTTGTTATATCCTTCATTTAATTCAATTTTTAATAAAGGTAATTCTTCTCTAATTTCCTCATCTAATTCATATAAACTTAAATCATTATTTACACCAATTCTACGAATTATATATGTTCCTGTGTAATCAACTATAAATTCATCATAAATATCATTTAAAACATTAAGCCTTTTTAAATTGGTTTTAATTTCTCTCTTGTTCCCATTAATATCTTCAATTATTAAATTAGAATTCTTAAAAAAAGTATTGCTTCCTAAAAAAGTTTGATTTGATAAAAATAACAAGGATAAATTTCCTTTTATTGATAAATAAAGAACACTACCTTTAACAGCATCTGTAATTTCGATATAATTATTAGCAGTTAAAGTTCTAGTAACATCAACCAATTTATTTACTGACAAAGCTAAATTATCATATCCTTCAATTAAAGAAGTATCTATTTTTCCAGAAGTAATAAAGTTAGCATTAAAGCCACCATCAATAGTCCAAGCAGTTACAAATGTACCATTAATACCAGTATTGCTGAAACCGATACCACCATTATTCATCAAAATAACATTTTTTGCTTGTTCTTTTGGTAATTTATCTACAATTAATATTTTATCTCCCTCATAAATTACAAATGAATTTCCTAAAGTACCCCATATTTTATTAGTGGCATCTATAAGTTCTTTTTCTAAAAATGATTTTGTTTCGTTTGTCAAATCTTTGGAAATTTCATTGGCAATAGTATTCATATTTTTCAATAAGTCTTTTAATTTGTTTCTGAAATTACCAAATTCGATATTTTTGTATTTCTTACTAATTACATCCCACTTTACCGAAATGACATTTGTTGTCATTTTTATATTTAATTTAGGATGGTCAACATAGATTGTATCTCCTACATCAGTTATATTGTCCAAGTTAGCGGACAAATTATAATTTACCTTCGGATACTTATTTTCTTCTAAATAACTTTTGGCTTTTAATCTTAAATTTGCAATCAATCTTTCTGTAAAATCTTCATCAGATTCATTTTCTTCTTGTTTTAGATCTTGATCTATTTTTACAATTTTTGAAAAAGGAATATCATACAATTTATCTTTAACTTCTAAATATTTTTCTGGAAGTAATAGACCATCTTTACCAACTGGCATAATTTTTGTGACAACATTGTCCCATACTTCTTCTGCCTTTATACTAGTAATATTTTTTCTGTATTTTACAACCACTCCTCTGTCAACACCAATATTTTGTTTTATACTTATATTGAAATTATCTCTTACTAAATGACCTCCCCATCTATCAATCAAAGTGGTAATTGCTTCACTTAATAATTTCCTAACACATCTATAAGAATTAGTGCTAGTAACATCTGAATTAGTTGTAAATGGTGTTTCAACATCACAATTTTTGTTAAGATAATCTAGTGCATAATTACAATCTTTATCGACTATATATTTGTCATCTATCATGTAATTATCAGTATCAAAATAAACATGATTAGCCTTAACCTTTACTCTTGAATTGGTTTTGTCTATTTTTACTATTCTAAATGACTGATTTCCCTCCGGAAAAGGTGTAGGACAATTGATTATCATACTTGCTTGATAATAATCAACTTTTTCAATAGAATCTTCTACTTCAATATAATAATCACCATTGTCCTCCTTAAAAACAATCGCAGATAAAGGATGTAATATTTTAATTCCATTATTATTAAATAATTTTTCACTAGAATCATATACCCTTATCATTATAACCACCTACTTTTTGGATCAATTATTATTCTTGTTAATGTTCCAGTCCAAGTAATTGTATTTTCGCCACTTTTTAAAAGTGGAAATTCGCCTAACATTTGTCTATTTTTTAATACACCATTTAAATAAGCATCTTCCTTTTCACTATCAATAACTACTTGTCCATCTGTATCAAAATTATATTTAAAAATTTCTACTGTATTTAAGTAAAAATGTAACTCACCACTACCATATAAAGTAATTATAGGTTTAGATACCTCTAAGCCTACATTTGTCACTTTTACTTCATTTTGATTAGTTATAGTTACATCTACTTTAGATTCATTTAATTTATATTTATATGGTTGAACTATAAAATTAACATCAGCCTTTCTAAATCTTATCAATCTATTAAAATCAATAGAATCAACTATTTTTGCTTTATAATACTTATCAGATTCATTACTAAATGTTACATTTCCTTCACCATTGAAATATTCAATTATTTTATCTATATCAAAATTTCTTGTTAAACCTATATTCAATTTTTTAGAATATGATTCATATCCTAAGTCTTCTAATAAAGAACCATCAACACCATCTATAACAGTTTCTTTTACTCTCATTTTAGGCTTAGTAATAGGTGGTAATTCACTAATTAATAGACCAGATATAGTATTGCTACTAATACCCTTAAAAGTTATACTATTACTCATGAATATACCACCTCTTCCACAGCATTTGTAACAAATGTCCCCATTTCTTTTTCATCCATTATAACTTTGACATCTTTTAAAGCAGTTTTAAAGGCAATTACCATATTATCAAATGAACCTGAATTTGCAACATTTTGATAACTATTGTTACCAATTTTTGAATTTATTGTTGTATCAAATTTTGTAGGAATTGCATCTGCCATCTCTTGTTGAACATCAGTCATTGTATCAGTAAACCCTTCGCCAATACCAAGTGCTAAGTTTGTTCCTATCTCATCTTTAAATAATTTAGATGGCGAATGAATACCAAACAGATTTTTAATAAATTTAGTAACATTCCCTACCCATCCTTTTATTTTATTTTTGATCCAGCCCAGGCTTCCAGATATACCTTCCCATATGCCTGCCACAAGATTTAAGCCTGCATTTTTTATTGTCTGATAGCCACTAGAAATCCCTTTAACTACAGTATGTATAATCTCAGGAACCCTACTATATAATGTTCCTAAAGATCCAATTATACCAACAATCAATTTACCTATCAATTGTCCTCCTGCCTCTACTATTTTAGGAAAATTTCTAATAAAAGCATCAAATAGTTTTTCAATTATTTCTGGTACTTTGTCAATTAATCTGGGTAGTGCCTCTATAAGTCCATCAGCAAGTCCTAAAATTAACTGGATACCTGCATCTATAATCAAATCTATATTGTCAATTAAAGTTTCTACTATTAAAACTACTGCATCCACAAGTGCAGGTATTAATGTAGGCAAACTTTCTCCTATTCCTTGAACTAATGCTAATATTATTTGAACACCAGAATTAATAATAATCGGTAAACTTTCGATGATATATTGTAAAATATTTCCAACTAAATCACTTATTACAGGCATTAATGCAGGAATATTTTCTGTAATTCCATAAACCAACGACATTATTATTTCTGATGCAGCATCTAATAAATATGGCAAATGCTCCATTAATTTATCTACAATATTTGGAATAACATCAGCAAAACTTGATACTATATTTTGAATTACTGGTAAAACATTCCCAAATACACCCAAATTAGTCTCTGTTCCATCACCAAATATCGTGGTCATAAGATTTTCAATTAGCGAACCCATATTTTTACCACCATTTGCAAGATCTGTTAAGAGATTTTGCCAAGCACTTTTCATCGAGTTTATTGATCCTTCTATAGTGGTTCCTGCTTCTTTTGCAGTTGTTCCTGTTATTCCCATTTCCTCTTGCATTACATGTATTGCTTGTGTTATGTCAGCAAAACTTGAAATATCATATTTTATACCACTTATTTTTTCAGCATCTGCTAACAACCTTTCCATTTCTGATTTTGTTCCACCATAACCTAATTTCAAGTTATCTAACATTGTATAGTTTTGTTTTGCGAACCCTTGATAAGCATTTTGTATCATAGACATATCTGTCCCCATTTTATTGGCATTATCAGACATATCAGTAATTGCCATATCTGCAACCTCCGCACTTTTGGCAGTATCATTATTTAAACTCTGTAATAAACTCGCCGAAAAAGATGTTACCGTCTCCATGTAATCATTTGCGGATAAACCAGCATTTTTATATGCATTATTGGCATAGTCCTCAACAATATTTGCACTATCTTTAAATAGTGTCTCTACACCACCTACTAACTGTTCATAATTAGCATAACTATCTAATGCTTGTTTACCAACATCTAAAAAAGCTTTTCCAATTTCTAATGTTGCACTACCAATTTTTTTTAGTCCTCCAACAATTACATCACCCAAAACATTTGCCTTAAGTACATCGCTAAATTTTAATGCTCCATCTCCCGCATCTTCAAAACCTTTTTTCATTTCTTTGAGTTCTTTATTGCCTTTATCGGTGGCATCTTCCATTTGCTTTAATTGATTTTCTGCATTATTTAGTTGTGTTTTAAATAGTCTAACTGTTTCATTATTACTACCATATTCTTTTTCCATTTTGCTAAGAGCTTCTTTTAACTCTTTGACTTTATCTTTCTGTGATTGTAATGTATTCTTCATAGAATCATAAGAAGTTTTGGCTTGCTTTATATTTTTGTCTCCATTTGAAAATTCAGTGTTTGTTAGTTTTAACTCACTTGAGACTAATTTTAAATTGCTAGTAATATCTCTTAAAGCCTTTTTGTATTCATCTTCACCATTAAGTTTGACTGTTCCTCCAAAAGAACTTCCTTTTGCCATTTGTTTTTACCTCCCTTCTAATCAGGTAAAAATTCACCATCATGACTGTTTATTTCTTCCAATTCACGATAAGTTGTTTTACTTAATTTAAAATCGTAATGATTTTTATATTGTTTGTATAATTTAAAAAATTTACAAAATGTCATTCTACCTATTTCTTTATCAGAGTAAAGTAGTAAGGTATGACCTACAAAATAAAACCACGAGAAATCTATCTCATCATCATAGTTCTCGTGGATTACATGTTTTTTTGAGTTTCACCAGTATTAGTTGAATTCTTAGCAGTTTCCATAACTTTTTTTAGTATTTCATCAAAACCAATTTCTGAAATTATTCTTCCTACTTGTTTTGAATTCAATAAAGGATTATTGTTTCCTTCTATTTCATTTTCAATTTCAATTCCTTCATTAATCATGATCATAAGACCATTTTTCAAATCTTTTATATTTGGCTCTGATTTGTTGCTAGACACTTTTTCTCCCCAGGCAGATATAGAACCATATTGATCTTGTATTTCTTCCATAACATTCAAATTAAAACACAATGGATAAGTTCTATTTTCAGTTACGAAGTGAACCATTTTATCTTTCATTTTATATTCCTCCTAAAAAAATAAAGGCAGAAAATTGATATTAATCTTCTGCCTTATTTTGATTTTCTTTTTTGTTATTATCGATTACTTTAACATAATCTTTTATTTCTTTATATCTATCCTTAGATACAGTTAATTCTTTATCAACTTTATACAATTCTTTAGTATCTTTATCTTTAAACATACTAATTACTTTTACATTAATCATTTTTCCCTCCTATGCTGATGGTGATAATAAACCATCTAAATAAGTAGTTGCAGCAGAAAGTGTATCAAATGTTTGATGTTTTTCCCAGTCTCCTTCTTTTAAACCATTAAAGGCTTTCTCAAGTCTCATTACTTTTCCCTCAAGTGAAGAAGTATTAAATTCAATACTTTGACCTTTTGTTTTATTATCACTAGTTATTTTTGTAAATCTTACTCTAGGAAAAAATTCAACTTTATATTTCTTTGAGCCATTATACATTTTAGGAACTATGTGACCATAACTTAATTCTGGTGCAATATCATTTTCATTTGATGTTACTTCACCTTCAGTAGTTATAGTTTGACCAAATATTGTTGCAACGAATTTATCTTCATCATCTGCTATAGTAATGCTTAATGTTCCATCAATAAATGAATCATCATGTTCTGCTAAACCATCATTTGCATATAATTCTGCATTCGCATAATTTGGACTAAATTTTTCGTCTATCACTTTTTCAAATACAGGTACACTATTACCAGTTAATGCTTTAAGTTTACCTGCTTCTTCATCATGTAAATTATATTTTGCTATCTTAAAACCGACTCTAGCCATTTTCTATCATCCTCTCTTTCTCAAATGAACAGGTTTTATGATATAGTCCAGTATCGTCATCTAACATTTCTGAACTATCACCACTCCAAACCCAGTCGTTTTCTTTCATCATTTGTTTTACTTTTTTTAGAATATTTAAATAATTTTTATCACTATATATATCTATATCTAAAGGACATACACTACATAAATCATCATCATTAGCACAAAGTTCAGGAGTTTCATCTAGTAATTTCCAAGTTATAAAAGTTTTTTTGCTTCCTTTATACTTTAAGTGTTCTACAGGTATTTTTACTTTATCAACAATTATTTCATTACCTAAAATTGATTTTACTTCTTCATTCATTAGTTATCACCTATATATTTCTCTTGAACTTTTGTCATTGCCATTTCAATTTCTTTCTTTTTAAAAGACTTTCTCAAGAAGGGTTTTTTTTCTTCAGTTGGAGTTCCATATTCACGAGCCATCGCCTTTAATGGAATAGGTTTTCCTTTTGGATACTTTTTTGTTTTTATACCATCATATCCATAAAAGCCAACATGTGTATTTATTCCACCATCTTTTGGTGTCTTATATACGCGTGTTATTTTCAAACCTTTTTCTAAAGATTTTGTTGTCTTAAAAGATTTTTTCATATTGCTAACAATATTCTTATAAGCAACATTAGCACCTTCTTGTGTCATTTCACCAATCATTTTTTCCGCATTCTCCTCTAAACCTTTAAATTGTTTAATAAGATTATTCGGTAATTCTTCAACAAATCTTGCCATTACTTGTTTACAACCTTTGCCTGAATTTCTAATTCGATATTTTCTTCATCTACATTATTCAAATACTCTATTGAATACTTTTTATTGTTGTATATGATATTCATATCTCTTGTTATTTCAACTTTTGGATATCTAATCGTAAAATTGGTATAGGCTTTCTCAAAATCAGTATTATTTGAAATAAGTTTATAACCTTTTGTAGTTTTAACCTTAGCGAAAGGCTCCAAAACAATTACTTCTTCGGGTATTTTGAATCCTGCATTGTCTTCTGAATCTTTTATACTAATGATTTTGATTTTTTTATTATATTCTCCTGGATTTTTAACAATTGAACTCATAAAAGATTTCTCCTATGCATATTTAGAATTGTTTCTACAACTCTATTTACATTCTTACCATCAACATACATAGTTCTATTATCATACATATCTTGGCAAAGAATATATACAACGATAATAAAATCTGCATAATCATCCAATGATTCACTATCTTTTTCTTTAATTTCTATAGGTATTCCTGTATAATTAGATATAAAGTCTTTAGCGATATTTAAATATATATTTAACTCTTCTTGTAATAACTTATCATCAGTTACATCAACTCTGATATAGTTTGCAATATCTTGATAAGTTATATCACTAACTTTTTTCATATTTTTCCCTCCTTTATGAGGTTATTTTTTATTTTTCTTATTATCAGTTGATGTATCATCTATTTTTTCATCTTCTGATAACTTTTTTTCTGCTTCTTCATCTGATACTAGTGTATCATCTGTTTTTTCACTTTCTTTGTTAATAGTAGATAATTCCTCTATTTGCTCTTTTAGCATTTTATTTTCTTCAGTTAACTCATTTATAAGTGAATTAGCAGATTCCAACTCATCTTTTAATATTTTTTCATCAGTTGGTGTATATTTTTTTATTAGTTTAGCCTTCATTAAGTCTTTGACTAGGGCATCATTAGGAATATCCCTAATTTCGCCCTTTGCCATAGAAATAATTCCGCTAAAACTTTCAATAGCTTCATATTTCATTATTAAGACCTCCTAAATTAAGCTGCTGGTGCTGTAACGACAGCAATTTTTTGCTTATCTTCTACTTTAGCATCTATTTCACCCCAAGCAACTATACCAATTGCATGTTGTGCTGCAAATAACTGATCTAGGATTTGAATTTCTGTTTTTTCACTTTCTTTTACTGCTAGTCCACTAAAATCACCATAGAAAATAACATTAGCAGATGCTGTACCTAATTTAGAAACATTATCAGAAACATAAACATCTTTTCCTAAAAGAGTATATCCATATTTAGATGAAAGATCTCTATTTAGTAAATAGTTATTATTACTATCTTTTAATTTTTTAATAGCAGTTCTTGTTGCTCTATTCATAACCCAAATAGAATCTGCTTGATAAGAATCAATTACTAAATCTTGAGTTTCAATTAACTCATCAGCAGTAATAGCAGATTTGCTTGCTAAAACCTTTTTCATATTAGTAGAGTCGTAAGATCCTACAACACCGCTTACTTTAGATGTAGTTCCATTTAATAACTCACCTTCAATAAACTTAGCAATTTTCTTTGCCATTTTATTAATTACCCAATTTGTTAATTTGAAGTTACTATTTTTTAATAATGATCTACTGATCTTTGTTAATGCACCATATAAGAATCCTGTTAACTCAATAGTACCAAACTTATTACTATGTGATGTTAAATCAGTAAACTCTGTAGCATAACCAACAGTAACACTATCAGTAGAAGTATCTTCTGTAGGTATATTTACTGTTCCTGGAATATCATAATGAGTAGCAAGTCTATAAACAGGTGAAATTTCTTCTACTTTTTCATTTATTTTATCAACAATTGTTTTAGGAATAACAGCACCATTATCAGTTTTAGTTAGATTACTTGCATCTGCCCTATTTGTTTTTAGAGTTTGACTTCTAATATACTCTGCAAAAGCATTATAATCATTTCTTTCTTCTACTGAAGTATACATTCTTTTTTCAGCAGCAGTTAGTTCAGATTCATCCTCTGTCTTTTCTGACTTTTCTTCCATCTTTTCAATTTTATTTTCCCTTTCTAGAGTTGCATCTATTGAATTAATTTCTTTTTCAATTTCATCAAATCTTGCAACTTCTTCTTCTGACATTACGCGATTTTCTTTTTTTGAATTATTTAAAATATCTGTCATTTCTTGTCTTAAATCATTTCTTTTTTCTTCTAAACCTTTTTTATTCATGTTTTATCTCCTCCTTCTTTTTTTCTTAACACAAATGTTTAGATTTTTTTTAATCTTCTTAATCTATCTTCATAAGAAGAATAATCAAAGGCTCTATTGCCTTCTTCTTCTGCGGCTGAATTTTCAGGTATTGTCTTTTTTTCATCAGCACCTTCTTTTAATTTCTCAAGAATGATATCTGCAATCATTTCTGCTACTAATTTTATTTTCTTTTCTTCCTTTTCAATGTTGATTAATTCATGTTCTTTGGTAATTTCATCCCAGTTGTTATCTTCTTTTTTATCAACAGCCTTATGTTTTTTTCTTGCTTCTTCTTCGATTTCCGCAATAGTAGATGCTCTATATTCAACGACCTTTTCATTTTCACTTCTTGCTTCTATGCTTGTACCATAATAAGCAGGCGACTTTGTATCATCTAATATAGATACTTCTAACAAATCTAAACTAGTAACTGTTCTTGTTTCACTATTACCATCTTTACCTAACTCATCAGAATTAGCATAAAAGCCAAAACTCCAACCAACTAATTTATTGTTTTTAGCCTTTTCTATTACATCTTTATCTGTAATAGTTACTTCTGCTCTAAGACCTATGTTATCTTCTTCGAGAATTGCAGTTCCATCTTTTGTTGTAGCCAATTCTCTATTTTCATCATGATTTAAAAGAACTTTTACATCATCGTTTCTCTGCAATGCACTTTTAAATACTCCGGATCTAATTCTTTCAATGAAAGTTCTTATCTTTCCATGTAAAGATTCCTTAATAGGCTTTGAGTATCTTTCAACAGCATTAACATATCCAGTAATGACAACAGAATCTTCTCTAATCTCTATGTGCATTTATATCACCTCCTTCACCATCTATATTTGAATTAACATTTTTATCAGTATCAGGTGAATTATCAATATTTATATTTTTATCAACAGTTCCAGACTCGCCCATTTTAATTAACTTGTTCGTATTAGGAACATAAATCTCACCAGTTTCTGGATTTAATAAAACATCACCAAGTCCTAAATTAACCATATCTAATCCTGGTAAAGCATCATCATCTTCCATATAACGAATCTCATTTCTTGTCTTAAATCCTGTTTCTATAGCAATTTTATAAGCCTCAAATCTTTCTTTCATTAATCCTTTTAACAATTCATTGAAATCAGGAGCAAAATAAAAAGATTCTTTCTCTTTTTCGAGTAAAAAATCTCTATTTAAGGCAGTGGTAAATGCAGTAGCAATAGGCATTATAGCACTCTTTATAAAATTGTTATAATCACTAGATATGTGAAATATATCTTTTATTTCACTGATAAAAGTTATATTTTTTTCATTTAATTCATTTTCTTTAGAAGTATTACTTGCTTCATCAAACTCTAATCCATCGTTTAATACAACTGTATTAGCATTTCCTAAATAATAATCTTCCCAAGCCTTTTTTAATGCCTTTAATGATTTCTCATCGAGATGTTTTGGAGATTTTAGAAAACCTTTACGAGAGCCACCAGTAAGAATCAAATCATATTCATACAATAATCTTTGACGAGCAGTTTTTATTGCTGTAGATATTTCATTAACCAAACCTCTTCCACTAGCACCATCTTTGGTATTTCTCAAAAGTTTGATAAAGTTATAATCATCATATTCCTCGCCTTTTATTAATATCTTGTAAGACTTATATATTGGATCATAATTTTTATTAATTGTAACTTCTTTATCTTCTACATAAAACAAACCAGAAAATTGATTCTTTATTTTTTTAATGTATGCATAGCCACCCTTACCTAATAAGTAATCTTCACACATTGCCCTTTTCATTTGAAATCCATCAAGTTTATCTTTTGTATCATCGTTGATAATACGAACTCTAGGATCATCATAAACTTCTTCTGCTTTAAGTTTGTCTTTATTTTTAACGGTCTTATATAGTTTAAAAGGTATCATTGCAAATGTGTCACAAATCAAATTAACCGAACTACTTATTACTGGAATAGACAATGCAACATCTCTATCAACTACAGTATCTTTTAAAATAACATTCAATAGTGGGTCTTCTAAAGATTCAGCATTAGCTTCTGTTTCATCTCTTTTATTTTTTGAAAATAAATTAAAAATCTTCATTTACTATCACCTCCTTCCTAGAAAGTTTGCACTATGAATCCATCTTCAAAGATAACATCTTGCTCAAGTAGATAACAAGCATTGATTAATGAGACTACCATATCTACTTTTCCTCTAGATTTTTTCTTTGTTACATATCGATTCATATTTGTATCAAAAGTACATCTTGCATTTTGAAAATTAATTTCAAGCAACTTATTATCTTCATATTGAAACTCTCTATTAGATATTTTTTCAAATAGTAACTTTGTTGGAGAATGCAAAGTATCGGAATGTTGTCGAATCTGTACACAATTTATACCATCGTATTTACCACCATCTCCACTTTCCCATTTTTGTGCAGAAGACATCGCATTATATCTATCATAGCCAAGAGCTTTTATCTTAACATTATATTTTTGTTCTATATGAAAAACAAAATCCTCTATAACAGCATAATCAACAGTCTTATTTCCACATGCAATACATTTTAATGATTCTATAAAATTTCTATAATTTATTTTTTCAAATTGTGTTTTTTCATCAATTCTTCCTTCTGGAATAAATGCAATTGCATCAGCTAGTATTTTTCCATCATCTTCGGCAACCATTCCAACAGAACAATTATCGTTTGACATTGAAAGGTCAACACCTAAATAAACTTCTCTACCAGACCAATCTATATGAGATACTTTGCATTGTAAGACATCATTGATATCAACATAAGATTCAGTTCCCTGACCTTGATAAATAATATTACAATGTTTAGTAAGAAAATTTTCTCTTGAATTTTCTATTGCTATTGCTCTAGCCCTTTTTTTCAATAGATCTTGCCATATTTCAGGAATCTCCAATGCTACAGGGTTTGCTTGCTTAAGAATAATATCATCATCAGTCCAATTTTTTGGATTATCAGGCTCATACAACAATGCAAATATAGTTTCATCTTTTTCAAGTTTATCTAAAACTCTTTTTGAATAAGAAACCTCATCTTCAAGTGGATTATCAGCGGTCGGATATTTAGTTGAAATAATACAACCTAATTTATTTAATATGTTTAATTGTCCAGATCTCATTGCTTCGATTGCATAAGAATTTGGTAATGCTCCAACCTCATCTGCCAAGAAAACATTTGGAAGTTTACCATCCATACGAGAATTTGAATAATTTAAAGGAAAATATTTACTTCCCTTTAAAAGAAATTCTATCGAATCTCTTAAAATCTTAAATCTCGGAGTATCTTTATGAAGATAGAGCATAGGACTTGATTTTAATGTTTCCTCGATTGCATTTTTAACTTCTCTAGATAAAGCACCATCTGGAGCAACAGAATAAAACTTACTAAACTTTGGCTCCATTAAAAAAAGCAAGATAAACAGTGTCGCTATAGTATAGGTCTTAAAGTTTTTTCTTGCTATTTCTAAAATTGCTGTCTCATACTTTCTTTTTTCTGGATTATCTCTTCTAACCACCGCCAGAATAGAAATATAAAAAAGCCATTGATAATTACAAGTACACTCATATAATGGTGTACCCGCTTTTAATCCTTTTGGCATTATTAACAATTTTAATATATTTTCTATTTGTTTTACTTTCTCTTCATTAAGATAATATTTCTTATCTTTACCATTTGCAATTTTAATAAACTCTTTACATTGCTTTTTAACATATTTAGGTACATACTTCGAACGAAGACACCATTTAGCATATTTGTATGCTTTATTGTCCATTATCTAATTCCTAATGCCTTTAACAACTCGTCCTCATTCTCTTCTTCACCCTCATCAGTTCTCAATGATTTAATAATTTTAATTAGAATTGCAACTGTCTGATTAGCAGCAGTCGAAGTTTTATTAAATTCACTGATTGCTGGATTAGTATATAAGTTCTTTCTTCCTTTAACATATTCTTTTGTTACCAATGCTCCACTCTCATTTATCTTTTCTTTTAAATCACTAAGAATCTTAAGTTGAACTTGATATCTTTTGAATGTAGTTAAGAATAAAAAGTTTTGCTCTACTCCATGTTGTTCAGCAATCTTCAATATTTCACTTGCTTGCTCATCCAAACTCATTTCCAACACTCCTTTCCAAAAAAACATACGAGAAATTATATTTTGTGTGAACAGAGTGGATAGGTGGGGTCTTTTACCTTTAAAAAGAAATTACTCTTCAATGGTAGGGGGGATACCTAAGACTATATCGCTTAATAGCTTTCTAGGTATAGCTCCTGAATCAGCCATCTTATGATGATAGTTACATAGAGTGATGAGATTATCATTGTCTAATCGTTTGTTATAGTCTTCGTTAATTGGTACGATGTGATGTACCTCTAACTTGTTATAGTTATAAATATTAATTGTATTGTATAACTTGTTTATACAAACCTGACATAAGTATTTATCTCTTTCTCTTATTTCTATACTCTTCTTTGTCCATCGCGTACTTCTTCTGAATCTATCCGCTGCATCACTATTATCTTTATTTTTATACTTTCTATAAGGACATATATGATCTTGTGGTACTATGCCACAGTGACTACAAGTCTTTAACATGATCACCATCTCCCTAACAATTAAAAAAGACAATAGTTATTTTCTACTGTCCCTTTGGAATACTTCCATGATACCATTGTAACACAAGTTTTGTAAGATTTTGTAAGATTTTGTAAGAACTTTACTTTTTTTTATTTTTTTTAATAAGTTCCTGTTCAAGTTTTGCTATATCACTCTTAATTTGTTTTAATAAATCGTAAGTATATTCTCTTGCAAATGCTATATCTTTTGATATTTCTTTAACTTTAATATGTTGTATAAAGTATTTATAATAAATAATATCTTTAGTCTCTTTACTATCTTTTAATTCTTTTTCTGCATCTAGCATTTGTCTATTATATACTCCTAATAATTCTTTTGCTAATTCTTCTTTTGAATCTAACTCTATTTTTCTAGTTGTTAATTCCATCATCTTATCATTACTTGACTTATTACTATTAACAACCTCTCTCATTTGAGATGTTGTGGATAACATTGCACTTATAATGTCTGCTATTTCATTTTGGATGTTCTGTAATTTTATTTTGGCTTGTTTGTAATTATAATATGTAACAAAATATTTCTTATAATTCATCTTAAGCCTCCATCTTTCCTATTTATTTTTGCTGCCGATCCAAGCTAATATTAATATTGTAGTACATATAATTAATGTAATTAATACTCCATTACTCATCTAATATCTAATCCTTTCTAATTTATTTTTCTTTTCTTTCATTGAGGTTTTAGTATATATTGCTGTTGTATTTATATCTTTGTGACCTAAAATATCCGCTAATTCATCTAAATCAATTCCATTTTCTTTACATTGTTTAGCAAAGAGATGTCTCCAAGCATGTGGATGGATTTTTTTAGGATTGATTTTTGCACTTCTTGCTATTTTTTTTAGTCTCCTCCAAATAGTAGAATTATTTAACATTTGATTTTTGTTTACAGGACTAATAAAGATATAACCACTCTTTATTTTATGATCCTTACAGTAGTGCTTAAGATCCCTCTTTAATTCGTTAGTCATTATAAGGACTCTTTCTTTGCCTTTGTTATAAGCCCCTTTTATATAATTACTATCTAGATTTTCAACAGTAAAATATTTTAGTTCTTCTATTCTGGCACCTACATGAGCAAATATTTGAATAATATAGAACATATCCATCATATTCATTTTTTTAGCCCATCTAAGCATTCTTTTATGTTCTTGTATTTCAATCTGTTCTTCCAAGACTGATTTTGACTGCTCTTTAAATTGTTTTATCCTATAATCTTTATCTTTATTTTCAGAATCACCATAACCAAGAAATTTTAAAAACTTATTAATGACAACTATATATTGATTTCTGCTTTTTATTGAATATTTTTCAATTAGACTATGTTTCCAATCAATCATTAGACTCTTACTTAAAGTAAAATCATTATCTACAAAATCAATGAATTTATCAATTGCATTTTCATAACTTACTAGAGTTTTTTGAGCCAATTCTTCTAATTTTAACATTTCTATAAACTCTTTTTTCTTTTCTTTTAGATTTTCTTTAGTCATAATATCAACTAATATATACCCTCCCTTCTCTCTATTTATTTAATGCAAGATATGTATATTATTATATTGCACTATATTTATATCTATTTTTCTTTTATTTTATAAGGCTTTAAGTCTTATTTTTTATGCAAAATAGTTTTTATGATTTTCAGTAGTGTTTTTAATAAATTTAATACCGTATTTTTCTTGTAGTTCTTTTTCTTTTTTATTAAATTTAATATCAAATTCTTTTTTTATTGAACTATAGAGTTCCTCTTTTTCTTTTTTATAAGAATTAAACTTTTTTTCACATTCTTTACATACATCATAAAATTGGTCAAAATCAGTAACCGTTTGATAACTTTTGGTTATTTCTTTACCACATATATCACATGTAATTAATCTCATTTATTTATTCACCTCCTAACATACATCAATAATTCCATCTGGATTATCTTCACAACAATTTCTCATAGCTTTAATTGCTTTTAATAAATCATAATAAGTCCCCCAACCATTTTCAGGATTTAGCTTTTCATACTCCTCTTGATTCACTATTAAATCTTCAATGGCTTTTTGTAAAATTGGTAATGCTTCTTTACAACTCATACCATCTAATGCTCTGAAACCTCCAGGAATACATTTATAGTACATTTTTGAAAGATTATAAGTAATATTCCTATCAAATATCTCAACTTCTCTTGTTGCTCTTACTCCTATATCTAAACTCATTTATATTCACTTTCCTTCTTAAAATAATTTTCAAATAGATCATTAAATTTGCTAGCAGCTTTAATATTTTCTATATTTTCATCGGTCAATGCCTCTATTTGTTGATTTTGAATTTCTTCAATGTATTTTTTTTTAAGTTCTTTAAATTTATCAAAAGTAGTTAAATCTTCTTGCATTAATATTTCTAATATCGCACTTAAACATGCGGATACTTCATTTCGATAAGCTAATTCTTGATTTTTACCGCTATATAAAAAATCTTTTAATTCTTCTTTTTTCACCTATTCATTTACCTCCATAAACAATTCTTAAAATATTCAATAATTTATATATTATTTTTATTATTTTTCATATAAAAATCTATATTTATTAAAAAATATCAATTGTTTCGTTTAATATTTTTTTCTTATTTTCCTATTCTATCAATTCTTTTCCTCATATTTAGATATTCCTTACCAGCTGAAGTCTCAAAATATTTGTTACATAAGTCTATTGAACAATTGATTGCTATATTTGCTATTTTGGTTATAGTTTCAATAACCTCTTCTGGTTCTATTCTATTTGCAATGCAACAATTAGCAAAATTATGTTTTGTTTCATCGCTCATACCCTTGATAATACTAGCATTTGTAATGTTAATATGTTTTATTCTCGGATGTTCTTTAACCACAGCATGATGCTCTTCTGATGTAACAAGTTTTAGATATTTTGCTGCCTTTGTTGTGTTCTTTGATAATTCTTCACAAGTTTTAATCGATTTTGTCATCTAATTCTCCTATTATCTCTTTATATTTTGATAATGATAATTGAAAGCCATATTTTACACCATCTGCAAAAATATTACTTTGACATTTATTTATTTCGGCTTCTAAATAATTTATAAACTCTTTTTGTTGAGCTTCTTGAGTTTGAACTAAACTATCATATTTTTTGCTATTTTTTATTCTTGATGAACAATCCGTTCTATTACAATAACATTCTTCAAGTTGTTTCTTTATTTTTTTATTTTCTCGTTGTAATTGTTCTGATAAATCTTTATAAAATTCTAGTTGCTTTTTAGGATTAGTTATACTTGCTTCATATATACTCATTATTCCACCTCTTTAACTACATCTTCAATAGCATTTACGATATCTACAAACTCTCTATAATTAATTTGGTTGTTTAAAATACGGTTTATTTTATCTATTACTTCTTTTTGTCTTTTACATTGTTGTTCTGCTTCATTTAATAATTCGATACATTTATGATAGCCATAAATTAACCAATCGTAAGTTTCTTTATCTTCTCCCGTTAGTTTAGTCTCCAACTCATCAACTCTTTTTAAATAGTCTTCAATTTCTTCTTTACTCATTTATTCCACCTCTTTTAATATATCTAATAACTTATCTTTATCAGCAATTTCCCACCAATAACCGCCACAACCATTATCATCTAAAAATACATTTTCATTTATATATTTTATTGCTTTATTAATTACTTCATTTTGTTTTTTTATTTGTCTTTTTAACTCAATTTTTTCTTTTAAAAGATTATTATATTTTTCTTGTAAATCACTCAAATTAAGCATTTCATCAGGGTTTTCTGCTAGTTTTTTTAAAATATTTTCACAAGATTTATGCATATATAACTTTAACTCTTCTTTAGTCATTTTATTTAAATCCCATTCCTTCATATTCCCAAAATAATGTTTTATCATATTTGCCACATTTTTTGCAAATATGATAAACAGGTTGTCCACTTACTAATAATGGATTATTATTAGTATAATATTGATATTCGTGTTTACAAAACAATCTTTCAACAGGATTTTTTCTCCAACTGATTGCCCTCATAATTATTTTGTTTTTCTTATTCATCCTTCCACTCCTTTATCATCATAATTAATCCAATAATTGCTCCTATACCAATAACTCCCCAGAATATTAATGGTATATATAATATAAACATTTAGTCCTCCTTATTCCATCCTAGTTCCTCTACCTGTTTATTGATAGCTTGTAACAATTCGGGCGTATAACATATAAAATCTATTGTTTTATTAAATAGTTCACAACTTGTATGCATTAATTTTGTTGAATTATTAAATAGAATTTGTTGATAAAAACTACCATCAAACTTTTCATATTGAATATCGTATTCGTAAATTCCCCCTGTTATGGGATTTTCAACTTCTACAAGTCTATACCCTAACATTTCAAACATCTCTTTAGCAGTCATTACTTATCACTCTCCTAAATCTATTCCTTCTCTTTCTAATCTACATCTTAAATCATGATTTTCTTTTCTTAATTTTTGAATTATTTGACTTGCTTCTAATCCCTCTAAAATATAATCTATTTCTATAAGTCTATTTACTCTTTTAGGAGATTTTCTACCAACCTCGTTTAAATCTTGGATTTCTCTTTCAATTTTTTGTTTTTTACTTTCATAAAATTCAATTAAATCTTTATTCATCTAAACCTAACTCCTTTAGTGTATATTTTTTATCTGCTTCCATACCTTTATACATAGTGCCTTTTTTAAAAAAAGGGAATGGTAATGATGCATCACTTTTTATTGAAATAAATATATATTCTTCATCGTTACTACGCTTTGCAATAAATCTAACCCTATCTCTAAATGGTCTAATAACCGCACTTAAATATTCTTTTTCTTCTTCATCTAGTATTTCTTTTTCTACTATATAACCATTTTCTACTTCTATTGTTCCTGTATAATCATTTGGTAATTTTTTGAAGAATGTTTTTTTACTATTTGATGATACTAACATTAATTCTTTTTCTAAACCTCTCCAATCATCGCAAGATAGAAAATCAACTATTATTTCTTGGTATTCATTTATTCCTTTTATTATTCCTAACTCATCATAACTAACAAAACCACGACCATACTTAAAATCTTTTATTTTTTTATTTAATATTACTTTATCTCCTACTTTAAATTTCATTATTTATCACTCTCCTAAATTATCTATAAACATTTTTAATTCTTCTAAATTACTATATCTGTAACCTCTATCATCAATGTAAAGAATTCCTACTGCTTTTTCGTTTGTTACTCCAACAATTCCTTTTTTATTCCAATACATATTTTTATCTAAGTCTTTATTAAATATTTCAAATTCAACACCTAAGTCTAACTTTTTCATATGTTCTACTATTTGTTTAGCTGGTCTATTACTTGATATAACAACATAATAATCTTTCATAAGTATTTTTATATAGTCAATAATATTTGTGTCAATTTCACCATAAATAGATCCATCTTTCCAACCATTATAACCAGTATGTATAACACCATCAAAATCAAATACTATTGTTTTCATCTTCGTTTCCTCCCTTGCTACCGACATTCGTATCAGTGCCTATTATTTCTTTATATTTGTTTAATACATCTTTAACTCTAATTACAGAAAATATATCATTATCATTACTTACACCTCTTCATCTTCGTGTAAAAAATCTTTATAATTTTTAACTAAATCTATAAAATCATCTATTGTATCATTATCATCAAATTCTTCTATATCTGGTTGTTTCTTTAACTTTGCGGTTATTTTTATTAATTCATCTAATTCTTTTATTTTCATTTTTGTTCCTCTTTTCTTTTAATTTTATTATTTCAAAACTTATATAGCATTTTTCAAATGGTAATGAATATTCCAATTTTTTATTTAATATTTCTAGTCTATTTTCTATCTTAAATATTTCCATTGTTTTTATTAATTCATCTTCCATATCTAACTCCTCTTTATAATTTTTTTAATTTCCTCTGAAGTGTAATATTTATTGTTATACTTTATTCCTATTTGCTTTTCTCTCTTATACAAATCTGCTATTAAAAATTTTCTATATTCTTTTGCAATAAGTTTGTTTTTACTCTTATTAAATGATGATGCTATTTCAATATCATGTTTTATTTTTCTTCTCTCTTCTCTTATTTTTTTCATTTCCTTAATTACTCTATAACATTCAAATGTTGTTAATTTTTCGTTTTCAATTAGATGTAATAAATCTTGTTCTTTTAGATCTTCTTGACTAATTTTCTCTGATAAAGAATCACAATAATCATCTATTTCATCTAACTTGCCGATTATAGACTTTATTTCTTCAATTAAAAACATATTTTAATTAAAGATAATAGACATTAACATTAGAATTGCAATTAGAATAAAGAGGAAAATTACAGATATCAGAGAGCCAATTTTTGGCTCATCTGCTATCAACTTATTTAATTTTTTCAGTACTTCATTTATCATTTTTATCTGTTTTCTCTTTATTAAATGGACTAGAGAAAAGTGAAGTTGTTTTTGTAAATATTTCTGCACACCAAGAACCAAAGTTTTTTGCAACTTGAAATAACATTTCACAGGCTGCTTTACTAATTAAATCATTACTTGGAGACCATTGAAAGCCAAAAGTTTTATAAAAACATTCATCACTATTTTTCAATTTAAATATAGTCAATTCCAATTTTGGTATTTTAATAATTCCTAAAATATCATATTGAACAAATAAATATTCATCATCTTCTGACTTTATGATACCTATAAGAGGAACAAAATCTTCATCTGATTTTTTCTCTCTTAATTCTTTTTTTAATCTTGCTATTTCAAATTGATAATCTTCACACATTTTGATCAAGTTACTTACAGTGGATTTAGAATCATTTTCTGTCAATAATAAATTGTTTTTGATAAGTTGTTGTATAACTGTTCTTTCAGTTTCAGACAACCTTTTATTTGTAATTAGATCAAAAGTACAATGATACAGATTTCCTTTTGAAGTAAAATGACTTTTTTTAGGTACATTGATATTTAAACTTTTTATATCATGCGATTCTTTCATTTCTTACCTCCTTAGGCTTTCTATAAGTTAATCCTTTTCCTTGTTTATTTCTTGAAACAAATACAACTTTGCATAATTTATTTTTTGCTCTATAATATTTTTGTTTCTCTTTATAAGTTAATTTTTCTAATTCTTCATCAGATATAGAAACAATTTTTAATAATTCTTCTAATCTATCTTTTTTATTTTTATCTAACATAAGATACCTACTTTCTTTTTTTAACATTTCGATAAGCTTCTGATTTTATCATTTGATTAAGTTCTTTTACTTTTTTTCTTAAGTTTCTATTTTCTTTTTTTAGTCTTTCAATTTCTTGAGGCTCACCAAGTTTATTCATAAATGTTTTATATAGTTCATCCTGAATAGTACTTTTTAATGATTCATTTTGACTTTTCAAACTATTATTTTGTATTTTTAGTTTTAATACAAATGGTACTGCTAAAGCAACCTTTTCCAATTTATTCATACTATTCTTCTTCTTTATTGTTAAAATCAGAAAATATAACTTCTTCAAACATTTTTCTTGTTTCAGTATTAATTGGATGACAAACATCTTTAAATTCTCCAGTAGATTGTTTTCTACTAGGAAATGCTATAAACATTCCCTTATCACCATCAATTATTCTAATATCTTCAATAGCAAAACAGTTTTCAACAACTACACTTGCTAAGCCAATTAGTTTTGATCCTTCCTTTTCTTCTAATCTTTGAGTTTTAACACTAGTAATTTTAAACATTTTCTTTTCCTCCTTCATCATTTTTTTTATTTTTTCTAGGCGATTTCCTAGTTATTTCATATTCTTTAAGTTCTTTCATTGTTGGTCTATTTTTTAAACTTTTCATTTCTATATTTAAGTTTTGAATTATAGTTGCCGCTTGTTTTAGATCTCTATCTTTAAAAGCAAGCATATCTTTAAATATATTTATTGTTTGAAATGAAGCATTTCTTTGTTTTGTTAAACCTCCTACTCTTCCAATCAATTTTTGATATTTTTGATTTAACATATTTAATTTATTTTCTAAACAAATATTTTCTTGTACTTTAGATTCAATAAGTTCATTTTTACGATGAATTTCTTTAGTCAACCGATAATTATCTAAATTTTTCAAACCTAACTCTGCATTTGTTTTTTCCAGTTCCTTATTCAAATTATTAATTTTATCTTTAAGACTAGCATTAGCAGAAACTTCTTCTTGATATTCTTTTTTTATTCTAAATAGATTTAACATTTTTTACCTCCCTCTTTATCTATCTTTTCATCTTCTTTTAATATTCCTCTTTCAATTAAGGACTTTCTCATTTCATAGATTTTTTTCTTCTTTTCAAAAAGTTGCTTTTTTAACTTTTCTTTTGCTGCAAGATCCGCTTTTATTGAAGCACTTAATTCAACAATTTTTCTCTCAAGTCTAAATAATTTAGCAATTTCTAATGAAATACTATCTATAGTAACTATCTCTTTACCCATTCTTTAATTCCTCCAATCTTTTTTCTAATACCTTCATATAAGCGATATATTGTCTAAGTTGTTTGTTATATACTTTTTTTCTTGAGTTAATTTCTTTAATAGATTTCTTAACTATTCCAAGTTCATATTCTATATCATCTATAGTTTTTAATAATTCAGTTCCTTTTCCTCTTTTATATCCTCTTTTATCACAGTTGCTAATGATTGTTTTGCTCATTTTGATATGACTAACCATATCTCTTAGTGTTCTATCACTTAAACCTGTTAATTGAATTAATTCAGCTTTAGTAATAAATCTGTCATTAGGAATTAGTTCATATAAATCATCATAACTAATCATATATTCTTTACAACCTCATTAACGGTTAAGCCAGTTCCTGGATGTAATATTTCTTCGATTAATCTTTTTTGAAAGAGATCATTAGTTTTATTTTGAACTATAGATAATAAAGTGTTATATTTAATATTAAATTCTTCATCTGTCATTCTCTCTAATAATTCACGAGGTGTATCTTTGCCATAAATCTTTTTAATTTGTTTTTGCATATAATCAATAGCGGAACATTTTGAATAGTGAATGTCATAACCTCTTAAAGGTATCGGCTCACCACATATTTGACATATTACCTGAGACTTAAAAACTTTAGATTCTTTTTTTTCACCAATAGTTATAAGTCCTTTTTTCAAAAACCATAGTTTAGGAATAACTTGTCCATAATCTTCAGAATTAAGATGAAGCTCAAATCTCTTCGTAACATCATCATAATCATAATCTCTAAGTTCTTTATACCATTCATCAACTTTAAAGTCATCTACAGTGAACTCTTGATAATGAGATTTAATTCTTCTAAAGAGATTCTTTGTTTGCTCTTTAGTCATTTGAATCACTTCCTAACTTATTCCACCATTCATCTGAATATTTAACGATATTATTAGGATTATTGCTTTCTGATATTGTTATTACTTCATCTTCCCATCTTTTTTGATTTAACCAGGTTATAGGATAAGGTATATATTTGCCATTATCTTTTTTCCAATCAGATGTGTCTTTAAACTTTTTAAGTTTAGTTATAATTAAATCGAATTGTTCATCTGTTAAATTATTTTTATTAAACCATTCTTCAGATTTAAACTTATTTACCTTTTTTGGATACTCTTTCCAAAATAGTTCAAATCTTTCTTTATTTATTTCTTTTATATTAATACTTGTATTATTAATACTTGTATTATTCTCTTTGACTTTTTTGTCAATACCCTCTTGACTTTTTTGTATATACCCCTTTGACTTTTCAGTCAATACCTCTTGATTATTTAACATATAGGTATTCATTGGTTGATTAATAGGAACTCCTATTATTTTTATAACTCTTTTTTCTATTTCTTTAGTTTCATTTTTATAAATAAACTCTACTACTACATAGCCTTTTTCTTTTAAATGACTGATCCACCTAGAAATTGTTGCAGAGTTAACATTATATAATCTAGCAAAATAACTATTAGTAGCCCAACATTCATTATTTTTATTGGTTAAAGAAGTTATTTCACCATATAGTAATTTTTCATTTGGTTTTAATTCATTATCATACCTTACTATTGCTGGTATAACTGAATAATAATTTGGTTTTTCTTCCATTCTATTTCCTTTCCCCAAAACCCACTAAAGATTTGACACATACATTAATTTGTGATAAAATTAAGTATGTAAAAAGCAATTGAATGCCTTTTTATAGTGTGTCGTTTTGAAGAGTGGACACACTTTTTTATTTGCTCTATAATATTTAAACTAATAATTACTGCTAAAGAAAATGTTAAGCCTCCAAACATAGTCCAATTTACTAAAACTTTATTGACTATAGGATAGATTAATATCATATAAAGATCATAAATTATTAATCCTAAACAAGCAGCTAAAATAATTAATTTAAATATATTTATAACTTTAATTTTTTTCTTTTTCATTCTGATTACCTCCCACTAACTTTCTTTAAATAAGCAATGTTAATGCCTAAATACTCTTTTAATAATTCCATAGGAATTAATCCCTTTGGCAATATATATCCTTTTTCCAATACTTTATTTGAAATATTACTTGCAATAGTTCTTGCCCTTGTTTCTCCAATAAAAGCAAGTTTCATTATATCTTCAATAGAAGCCCATTGATTATCTAATATTTCAAGTGTCTCACTTGCCGAAAGTTTTTTTACTGGTTTTTTCATATATACCTCCTGTCTGTTGTGATTCATTTTTAATCATATCTCTGCATATTTGCAGAAACGTTTGTAAAAAAAATATCTAATGGTATTTTATAAACCGATAATATTTTTTCTAACATATCTAATTGCATTGAAGTAGAGTTATTCTCATATCTTGCCACAGTCATTATATCAATACCCGCAATATTAGCCACTTCTTTTTGTGTTAAATTACTTTTTGCTCTAAATGCTCTTAATTCACTAGCAACTTTTTCTTTAAATGTTTCTTTCATGTCTACCTCCTATCGTCTTCATTATACTATGCTTTTTTGCAGAAGTCAATACTAAAAATGCAAAAAAGCATAAAAAATGTTGCTTTCTTAATGTTTTTATGCTATTATTAATGTGTGAGGAGGTATTTTATGAGTCTATTTAGTAAAAATCTTAAATTTCTTAGAGAAAAAAAGAAACTTTCTCAAAACAAATTAGCAGAACTTGCAAATGTAAATCAGACTACCATTGCCAGATGGGAAAACGAAGAAATATCACCATCATTAGATAATATTTTTGATGTTGCTGAAGCTCTAAATATTAGTGTGGCTAATTTGACCGGGACAGACCTAGAAAAAAAAGAAACTAATTCTTTCGATGAATTAGAGTTATTATTCGATAAAAATAAGAATATTCTTACAGAGGATGATAAACAATATATAAAGTTTATAATAGAGAAAAGAAGAAAAGATATTGATAAACAATTAGGAAAAGAAGAATAAGTATGCTAGTACAGGTACTTTTTATAGATAAGGAGTAAAAAGTATGAATATAATTAGTTTATTAAAAAGGGAAATAACACAACAAGAATTACTTAACTACTATAATGCTTGTATAACAATAATTGATTTGCCAGATGGAATTAATGGATTTGTATTTAGTTATGAGAATATATATAATATATTCATAAATAAAGAATTATCATATTACAAAAGAAAAAAGACTATATTACATGAATTAGCCCATATAGAATTAAGTCAGTTAAAACAATTAAATAAAGATATGTTTGCTTTTTATATTGAAAAGTATGAAGATGAAGCTGACAAATATCTTAACTTCATAATAGAAACTATAAAGGAGGAGAAAGATTATGATAAATTATAAAATTAAAAATAAAGAAGTTTCATTAATATTATGTGTTCTCGGAGGATGGTTTGGATTACATCATTTTTATAATAAAAAAATTGGACTAGGAATTCTTTATTTTTGTACATGCGGACTTTTTTGTATAGGATGGATAATAGATATATTTAAAATTATTAGTATAAAAGAAGAAATAGATTATACAAAATTTAAAATATGTATGTATTGTGGTGAAAAAAACAAAAGAGAAAACAAATTCTGCACAAAATGTGGGAACTCACTTTTAGATAAAATTGAAAGAAACTTTGTTCCAGAAGCTGTATGGTATGATTCTTATACAAAAAGAAGAACAAATAAAATTGTTAAGGATTATGTCGTATTTGATACAGAGACTACTGGATTAGATCCAAGTTGTGACAAAATAATAGAAATATCTGCTATTAAATTTATTGATAATAAAAAAGTAGAAACTTTTTCTACACTAATTAATCCGAAAGAAGTAATAAATCCATTTATAACACAGTTAACAGGCATAAAACAAGAAGATTTAAAAGACAAACCTACTATTAATGAAGTAATACCACAATTTTTTGATTTTATTGAAGATTTAACTTTAGTGGCACATAATGCACCTTATGATATTAAAATGTTAGCAAGTGAATGTTATAGAAATAAAAAAGAATTATGTAATAATAAAATAATTGACACTGTTACCTTAGCAAAAAGAATCATTCCAAGAGAAAGTATTGAAAATTATAAATTAGCTACACTAAAAGAGTATTTAGGATTAAATTATGATTCTCATAGGGCTTTAGATGATTGTGAAACTTGTTCAAAAGTATATCAATTATATTTAAATTCAACACAAAAGAAAAAAATTGTAATTATGGATGAAAACACTGGAGAGATAATTGAAGAATTAAATTAAAAAAACTAGTACCTACTGCAATAGGTACTAGAATAGTGCATAAAAATAAAATTGAATCACAACAGACAATCTTTTTTTCTATGCACTCTAATTATATCAAAAACAAATAAATATGTAAATAATTGGAGGTTAAAAAATGGCAATTTATAAAGAAAAAAATAAAAAAAAGTATTCAAAAGATGGTAGAAGTTGGTACTTTAGAACTTACTACAATGATCTTAATGGAAGTAGAAAACAAAAGACTTCTAAAATGTTCTTAACAAAAGCAGAAGCACAAGATGCTGAAAGAACATTTTTAATGAATTATGAAAAACAAAAAGATTTAGATTTTGAATCATTAACATTAATATATTTAAAAGAATATAAAAAAAAGAATAAAGAGGAAACCTATGAAAATACAAAAAATAGAATTACTAAACATATCTTGCCAGTATTTAAAAAAACAATGGTAAGCAAGATTAGTATTATTCAATTTGAAGAAATGAAAAATAATATTTCAAAATTAAATATTAAAACTCAAAACAGTGTAATAACCTATTTCAAGTCTATTTTAAGAACAGGTATTGAAATATATGATCTTAACATACCAATATTCAATAAAATAAAAACTATTCAATGTGGTGTAACACCACCAAAAGAATATCAGGTATGGAATCTAGATGAATATAAACAATTCATGAATCAGGTAGATGATTTAGAATATAAAACTCTCTTTTCACTTTTATATTTTGCTGGACTTAGAATAGGAGAACTTCAAGCTTTAAAGTGGAAGGACTATAACAATAAAATTATAAATATTAATAAGAGCTATAATAAAAGTGGTAAAATAACAACACCAAAAACAAGTAATTCATATAGAAAAGTAGATATTCCAAATAATGTTATTAAACTATTAGATGATTTATATATTCAAAAATCAAAAATATATGGATTCAATAATGAAATGTTTATCTTCGGTGATATTGTTCCATTATCTAGAACAACAATAACTAGAAAAAAAGAAAGTTATATAAAAAAAGCAAATGTAAAAAGGATAACTATTCACGAGTTTAGACATTCACATGTAACTCTTTTAAGAAGTATGAACTACACAATTAAACAAGTAGCAACAAGAATTGGAGATACAGAAACAACAGTAATAGAAACATATTCACATCTATTTGAAAGCGATAAATTTGTAATATCAGAAGGACTAAATAAATTAGAATTATAAAAAATAAGATGTAAATAAGATGTAAAAGTTATATAAAATAATAAAAACCCTTATATTTTAAGGGTTTATTTTCATTTGGAGCAGGTGATGAGAATCGAACTCACGCAGTCAGCTTGGAAGGCTGAGGTTCTACCATTAAACTACACCTGCATCAGTAGGCAATAATAATGATACTATAAAATTGCCTATCTGTCAATTATTTTATGCAAATTTCTTAAAAAAATTACATTTTTTACACAAAAACAGCAAAAATAATTAATTTTTAATCGAATTAGGATTAATTAAACTAAGACTTACCCTATTCTTTTTTAATGAAATATCATCAACATAGCAAGTAACAATATCTCCAACTGATACAACTTCACTAGGATGTTTAATGTACTTATCTGTCATTTTAGATATATGTACTAGTCCATCATCATGTAAGCCAATATCAATAAACGCTCCAAAATCCACAACATTTCTAACAGTACCAGATAATTCCATACCCACTTTTAAATCTTCTATTTTAAGAATGTCACTTTTTAATAGAGGTTTGTCAAAGTCATCTCTAAAATCTCTATTAGGTTTAGAAAAACATTTAATAATATCTTCTAAAGTATAAATATCTGTGCCTAGTTTTTCACTAACTTCTTTAATATTAATTGCACCAAGTACATCATTAAGTTTCTTACTACCAAGATCATTAATACCAAAGCCATACATATCAAGAAGTTTACTAGCAGTGCCATAACTTTCTGGATGAATAGAAGTAACATCCATTGGATTAGTACCATCAATAATTCTCATAAAACCTATAGATTGTTCATATGCCTTAGGAGTTAGTACCTTCTTTTTCATAAGTTCATCTCTAGATAAAACTTTTCCATTTTCTTCTCTGTATTCAATAATCTTATCAATATTACTTTTAGTAAGACCAGAAATATATTTAAGTATAGACCTACTAGCAGTATTAACATTAACACCAACATTATTAACACATTTAGATACAACAAAGTCAAGAGATTCATCTAACTTCTTTTCATTAACATCATGTTGATATTGACCAACACCAATACTCTTGCTATCAATTTTAACAAGTTCAGATAAAGGATCTTGTAATCTTCTAGCAATACTAATAGCACTTCTTTTTTCTACTGTTAAATCAGGAAATTCTTTAATAGCTAAGTCACTAGCAGAATAAACACTAGCACCAGCCTCACTAACAATAATATATTTAATTTCTTTATCTCTGTATTCACTAATAGTCTCAGCTACTAATTTCTCACTTTCTCTAGAAGCCGTACCATTTCCAATAGCTACAATATCAATATTATACTTTTTAAATAAATCTTTTAAAGCTTTCTTTGATTCTTCCCATTTATTATGCGGTTCATGTGGATAAATTACCGAAATATTAAGAACACTAGAAGTAGGACTAACAACAGCAAGCTTACATCCTGTTCTAAATGCCGGATCAAAACCAAGTACAGTAACATCTTTCATTGGTGGAGTAAGAATTAAATTCTCTAAATTTTCTCCAAACACCTCAATAGCGGCCTCTTCACTAACTTCTTTAAGTTCACTTCTAACTTCTCTCTCAATACTAGGAATAATTAATCTCTTATAACTATCTCTAATCGCAGTCTTAACAATATCACTAGCCATAACTTTATCATTTTTAATAATTTTATTTTCTAAATATGAAATAATATAATCATCATCAACTACTACATTAACACTAAGTACACCCTCTTTTTCACCTCTATTAATAGCAAGTACTCTATGCGGTTTAATAAATTTAACTCTCTCTTCATAATCATAATACATTTCATAAATACCATTTTCATCAGTACTATTCTTTTTAAGTTTAGTTTTAATAATGCCATGATTCATCATATTATTTCTAATCCATTTACGATAACTAGCATTATCACTAATCCATTCCGCTATAATATAACTAGCTCCAGTGATTGCTTCATCAACACTTTTAACATTATCATTAAGATAAGACTCTGCTATCTTTTTAACATCAATATCTTTAAAAGACATAATAATTTTAGCTAGAGGTTCTAATCCATTCTTAATAGCCTCTGTAGCCTTAGTCTTTTTCTTTTCTTTATATGGTCTATAAATATCTTCTACTTCTACTAATTTTTCACACTTTAAAATATTATCTCTAATTTCATCAGTTAGTAAACCTTTCTCATCAATTAATCTAATAACATCTTCTTTTCTTTTTAATAAATTTTCTTGATATTCATATACCTCATTAATACTTCTAATCTGTTCTTCATCTAAAGCACCAGTAACTTCTTTTCTATATCTAGCAATAAAAGGTATTGTAGCTCCTTCTCCTAATAACTTCAAAGTAGCAATTACACTATCTTTTTTTATACCCAAATCATTAACTATTCCATTTATAATAACATCATTCATTATTTATATCTCCTATCTATCTTAATTTTTATCATTTTTCTCTTCACAACTATTATATATATCATTAACTAACTCTCTATCGTTAAAATCCATCAAAATCACCTTCTATTATCCTTGTCACTAACATATCCGATAACCTTATCACCATATTTATCTCTTATTTCATCTATAACACTCTGAAGTTTATCATTATCTAACATATTCTCATTATTATTAAAATTATCAAAGATAGATAACTGTTTCTTTCTCACTGTAGAAAAGCCACTAATAAATACGCAAACACTTCTAATACCATCATCATGATTCCATAAATTATCAAATATTCTACAAGCATTATCATATATTTCTTCATCAGCTGCGATACTAAAATCTAATTTTACTTGTTTACTAACTTTATCAAAATAGTTATATTTAAGCCAAATACCAATAGTATCAGCATACATTTTATTGTATCTTAATTTTTTACCAATATCACAAGACAAATTATGAATAACATCATGTATCATACTAATATCATGATAGTTATAAGGAAGTACTGTCGAAGAAGAAATACTTTTCGCAGCTTCTCTCTCATAATAAACAGGACTATTATCAATACCATTAGCATAGTCATGCATCATCTTACCCATAGACTTAAATTTTCTAGTCAACATATCAACATCATAATTAGCCAGTTCCTCAATTGTGTTAATTCCCATCTCATGAAGTTTCTTACTACTAGCTTTACCAATCATAAATAAATCATCAACTTTAAGAGGAAACATCTTTTCCTCTACTTCATTGCTAAACAAAGTATGTACCTTATTAGGCTTCTCAAAATCAGAAGCCATCTTAGCAAGTAATTTATTATTACCAACACCAACGTTAACAGTAAAACCAAACATTCTATAAATATCATCTTTAATTTTATAAGCAATTTTAACAGGATCACCAAAAAGTTCCATACTACCAGTATAATCTAGAAAACACTCATCAATACTATATCTTTCAATAATATCAGTATATTGACATAAATAATTATACATCTTATCCGAAAAATACTTATATAACTTATAATTAGGTTTATATATTTCTAAATAAGGGCATTTTCTTCTAGCAGAATAGATAGCCTCCGCGGTAACTACCCCCTTCTTTTTACAAGGATTACTTTTAGCAAGAACAATACCTCTTCTCTGTGACTCATCACCTGCTATAATAGCATATCTATTTCTAATATCATATTTATATCCTTTTTTAAGCATATATACAGCAGTCCAACTAAGAAAAGCATTATTTACATCAATATGTAAAATAATTCTATCCATATTACACCTCTATATAATAATCAGTCTTATATACTTTACCATCTATACGATAGTAGATAGTATATTTACCTTTTAATCCATTTAAATTAACATACTTAGTATCTTTAACTTCATATATTCTCTTATCAAATAACTTATCAAGTATTAAGTAAACCTCTTTACCAGTATTATTATATATACTAATTCTATTAACATCCATCTTAATATTAATATCTTTACCATCATATTTATCATACTTAATAATAGAAATATCTTTATCATATCTATTAGTAGTAGTTAGTTTACCATATCTAACTCCTTTTACAATTTTATATTCACTAATACCATCATAAAAAGAATAAATATTACTCTTCTCAGAAGATTCTACTTCACTAAACTTCTTATCCTTAACACTATAAAATTTATCTTCCTTACCGACAATAACATTACCATTTATAACATTAATATAACTATAATTATCATTCTTACCTAAATTACTAATAGTACCAGTCTGACTATCTATCATAACAATATTCTTAGATAAAGCATAAATATTACCATCAGCATAAATACTATTACCATAATAATCATCACTAAGTAAATATTCACCATATACTTTACCTAAAAGATTCATTCTATATATACCAGTACTATGATTATCTTCAGTATAACTATCATTACCAATAATAATATTATCTTTATATACGGTAATATCACCATAATATTTTTTATTTAAATACCATCTAACGTTACCATTACTATCACTAGCATAAGGATAATTACCATTGTAAAAAGAATAATTACCATCACACAAAACTTCACCAAAGTCATCAGGTAACTTATCAGTCTTAATATTAATAACTTTCTCTTTATTTTCACTTCGTAATACAATAGTATTATCATAATCAGCATATAATCCATATATAGGTATAATATGATGTTTATTCTTACCAAAAGTATAGTTAATATCTCCATTAACAGATATACTAACTTCACTATAATCACTAGTTTCAAACATAGCAATACCAGTAAGTGGGCTATTACCATAAGGATTAATAATAACATTAGGATTATCTAAACTATAACCATATCCATTAAAATATACTTCTTTATTACTTTGAACACTAAGTATATCCTTCTCTTTCTTTATACTAGTATTACCAGTAACTATATTACTTCCTACTATTGTAATAATTAAAATAAATATTAAAAATCCACCAATAAATATATAACTTCTTTTCATACTATCACATAATATATTATACTAAAAAATAGCCTAAAAATAAAGGCTTTTATAATTATTTTAGTAAGTTCACACTTCGTTGTTCACTTCTTTTTGAAGCCATTAAAGTCTTCAAAAAATAATTTTGAGCTTATAATCTCAAAATTAATAATTTATATTTTAAAAATAATTAACCATACTAATAATATAATTAAAGTATAAGGAGGAACTATGAATCTAAAAAAAATAAAGATACTAGCGGTCATAGGAATATTTATTATATCATTCCTATCGCACTTTGCTTATGAAATATTTCCTAATATAATATTTTCCTTCATCTTCCCAGTAAACGAAAGTATCTGGGAACATATGAAAATATTATTTACATCAACACTACTATATGGAATAATAGACTATCTCTTACTAAAAAAATATAACATAAAACATAACAACTTTCCTTTTCAATTATATTTTACTTCACTAATAGGAATACCTATATACTTAGTAATATACTTACCCGTATATAATTTACTAGGAGAATCTCCATTTATATCAATATCATTATTATTAATAGTATACATAATAACACAAATAGTAAGCTATAACATACTAAAAGAAAAAGAATTAAAAATATTAAATATAATAACTATTCCAGTAATATTATTATCATACTTAGGATTTATATATTTAACATATAATCCACCACATACTTATATCTTCTACGACATTACTGAAGATAAATATAGTATCAATGATTATATAAAACTAGAATAAAATATAGGTCAAAACGCCTATATTTTTATTTATCAACAACACCTGTGGATAAAAAAAGAAAATACTATATTTTCAAGTATTTTCTTACTGCTTGGTAACTTCCTATCATACCAACAATAATACCAATAAGAAGTAATATACCAGATACATTATAAATAAATGGCATAGGAGCAACTAAAGTAGCAAGTGAAGAATTAAATAACTTACCACCAAAGAAATCATATAAAGTAGTATAACCAAATATTGTAATAATAATTGGAATAACAGCACCAATTATACCTATAAATAATCCTTCAATAATAAATGGAATTTTAATAGATATATTTGAAGCACCTACTAATCTCATAATTTCAATTTCTCTTTTTCTAGAATATATAGCAAGCTTAATAGTATTAGCAATTAAAAATGCTGTAACAAGTACTAAAGAAGCAACTGCTACTATACATACTTTCTTAACTACATTAAATACTACTATTAATTGATGAACAATATCTTCACCATAATTAATATTATTAATTTTATCTTTAGTAAAAGATAAATTCTTAACTTCATTAATAGTATCATCAATTTTCTCTATTTCTTTAACTTTAAACATATAACTATCAAGAAGTGGATTAGTTTCTTCAGTCCATCTATCAACAGTAGAAGCAAATATTTCATTGCCATTTTTTAATTCATTTGCAGACTCTGTCTTACTTTTAAACATAATAGAACTATCCTCTATATTAGTAATAGATTTAAGTTCATTTAATATTTTAGTTTCATCTTCTTTAGTAGTATCTCCCTTTAAGAACATAACTACAGTAACATCTTTTCTAATAGAATCTGAAAAGTTTTGTACATTCATAGATAAAACTAAAGATACTGCTACTACTATTAAGGTAATAGTAATACAAGAAATAGAAGCAAGTGATAACGAAAAGTTTCTAAATACTCCATGAGCAGCATCTCTAAAATATCTTTTCAAACTCCTAAGCCCTCTCATTGTAGTAGCCTCCCTTCTCAATATCACGTGCAAGTCTTCCATGATCAAGAATAACAACTCTCTTTTTCATTCTATCAACAATATCTCTGTCATGAGTAGCCATTATAATAGTAGTACCCATAGCATTAATTTGTTCTAAGACTTTCATAATTTCCATTGAAGTATCAGGATCCAAGTTACCAGTAGGTTCATCACAAATAAGAAGTTTAGGTTTATTAACAATAGCTCTAGCTATAACAACCCTTTGTTGTTCACCACCTGATAATTGATCTGGATATTGTCTAACTTTATTTTTAAGTCCTACCAAATCAAGTACCTCAAGAACTCTTTTTCTAATTTCTTTTTTATCATAACCAAGTACTTCCATTGCAAAAGCAACATTTTCATATACAGTAAGTTTAGGAAGTAATTTAAAGTCTTGGAATACAACACCTAGTTTTCTTCTTAAAACGTATACCTTTCTATTTTTTAACTTTGCAACATTAATACCCCCAATAATAATAGAACCTTTATCCGGTTTTTCTTCTCTATATAACATCTTAATAAGAGTTGATTTACCACTACCAGAAGCACCTATAACAAATACAAATTCACCCTTTTTAATACTTAAATTAAAATCATATAAAGCAACAGTACCTGTTTTATAAGTCTTCTGAACATCACTTACTCTAATTAACTCCATAAAACATACCTCCACATCATAAACAATTATAACATTAATTAACTAATTTTAAAATACTAAAAATAAATTTTACATAATTTCCCATACTATATCTTATTAGAAACAGAATAACTATCAGTAATTAGAAAGAAAGCATCTTTATCAATTTCTCTAATAACATCTCTCATTTTAATATACTCAGTAGTAGAAACAACACATAAAAGCATTTTCTTTCCTTTATCAGAATAACCACCTTTAGCATTAACTATAGTAACAGTATGATTTAAATCATTAATAATATATTCTCTTACAGCTTTATACTTGCTAGTAACAATATAAAAAGCCTTATTACTAGATATACCAAGCATAATCTTATCTCCAATATAAGCCGTAATATATAAACCAATTGCAGCATATATACAATTATCTATTCCAAATACAAATGAACTTAAAATAATTATAACAATATTAGTAAATAAACTAGCCTTACCTACTGATATTTTAAATTTACTATTTAATAAATCATAAACAACATAAAAGCCACCTAAACTATAACCAGACTTCTTAATCATACCAAAACTAATACCAGATAGAACACTACCAATAAGAATAAGTAAAAATAAAGAAGTATTTTCAAAAGAAACATAATTATTAATTATACTAGTAGCCTTTATAAATATTGGAAATAAAATAGTACCTAAAATATTCTTTACACCATATTCAACTCCAAACACCATAAAACCAATAACAAGTAATATTGAAGAAAATACTAGTACAATTAATGATAAATCAATATGTGTATATCTATTAATCAAAATAGATAATCCTGTACATCCTGTTGTAACAACATTATTAGGATTATAAAATACACTAACAGATATACCTGCAATTAAACATCCCATAATAAACATAAAGAAATTTTTATAAATATTTTTACTTCTAATTCTTCTTTTAATATTATCTATTATCATGAAAAATCACCTTTTTCACTTACTTCATAAGAATCACATACTAAGAAAAACATCTTATTATCTATTTCTTTTAAACCATCTTTAACAATAAAATAACTCTTTGATGGAACTACTGCTAGAAGAAGTGATTCATCATTCTTAGAATAACCTCCTTCAGCCTCCATTAATGTAACTCCAACACCATCAATTGATAAAAGAAATTCTTTAACAATATTTGTTTTCTTTTTATCAGTAACAATATAAAATGCTTTACATTTAGAAATACCAAGAAGTACTTTATCAGTAAATACCGATATTAAGTAAGATACTAAAATAGCATATAAAACAATATCCCATGAGAAGACAATCTTACCAATTATAACAATAATACCATTAACTATAAGACTAGCATTACCCATAGATAACTTAAACCACTTGCAGACTATCTCAATAATAACATCAGTACCACCAGTAGAAAAATTACTCTTATAAATAAGTCCATATCCAATACCGGCCATTACTCCACCAAGTATAGCAATAACAACCATTTCCGTATTACCTAAATCAATATATTTAGTAATCATACTAGTAAGTGAAACAAATATTGGATAAGAAAGAGCTCCTACTAACTGATTTTTCATATTATCAAAGCCTAAAGCAAAATAAGCAACAATCATTAAAACAATATTAGTACATAATATAAATACTGAAGGATTAACACCAAACTCACTTAATACAATTGATATACCACTTACTCCAAAACAAACAATATCATATCTAAGAAAAAACAAATTAAAAGAAAAAGCCACTATCAAACATCCTAAAAGAAGCATTAAATATCTTTTACCAATATTCTTTTTCTTAACAGCATCAACAATATTATCAATCTTCTTCTTTCTAAAATAATCAAATATACCCATATTTACTCCTTTTTATTTTTTAAATTATAATCTAACATATCAGTAATATTTCCATCTAAAATACCATCAACATCACTAGACTCATACCCACTATCATTATCTTTAATTAACCTATAAGGTTGCATAACATAACTTCTTTTAGCACTGCCAAAACCATTACTTACTTGCACTCCTCTAATATCACTTACTTCACTCTTTTTCTCTTCTAAAAGAATAGTATAAAGTTTACTCTTAAGTACTTCCATAGCCTTTTCTTTATTTCTAATTTGACTTCTTTCATTTTGACAAGTAACCACAATACCAGTAGGAATATGTGTAATTCTAACAGCACTATCCGTAGTATTAACTCCTTGTCCTCCTGGACCACTACTTCTATATATATCTACTCTAATATCACTATCATTAACATTAACTTCAATATCATTATCAATTTCTGGTATAACATCAACCGCAGCAAATGAAGTATGTCTTCTCTTATTGGCATCAAAAGGACTAATTCTAACAAGTCTATGTACACCTTTTTCTCCCTTTAAATAGCCATAAGCAAAGGTACCATCAACTTGAAACATAATAGATTTAATACCTGCCTCTTCACCATCTTGCCTATCAAGTAAAGTAATACTATATCCATTCTTTTCAGCATACCTACTATACATTCTATATAACATTTGAGCCCAATCACAAGATTCAGTACCACCTGCTCCAGCATGTATTTCCATAATCGCAGCATTCTTATCATACTTACCATTTAAATAAGTTTCAATCTCTAACTTATCAATCTTAACCTTAAGTTCATTAATTTCTTCTTCAAGTAAAAGTCTAACATCATCATCACTATCATCAATCATTTCTAAAGCACTATTAACACTATTAGATAATACATTAACATTAGTAATAATATTTTTAATATACTTAAGTTCTCCAACCAGTTTATCAGCAGTCTCTCTATTATCCCAAAAACTAGGTTGTAACATAAGTTCATTAATTTCTTTTTCTCTTTTAATCTTATTATCTAAGTCAAAGAGACCTCCTAAGATCTTTTATTTTATCATCAAGTAATTTATATTCTCTTTTTAAATCAAATATTTCCATATAATCACCTACTACAAGTATACATTATTTAACAAAAAAAAGAAAGAGATATAAGTAAAATTATTGACACTTTTAAAAGTAAATGATAATATAAAATTAAAGTATAAGGAGGATAAAAATGACAAAGAAACAATATACTATAATCGGTATAACTATTCTAATATTTATAATTTTAATAGCATTCATATTAATAAAAGGAAATAAAAGTAATTGGACAAAAGAAATACTAAATTCTAACTCATATACCATTACTAAAATAGATTGTGATAACAATAAAACAAAATTAGATAATAGTATTATGAATAAAATAGATTCAACTTGGAAAGAACTATCAAATAATGGTCCTTGGCTAGGAGATACTAATACTTGCTACGAAACAATATCAATAGAATATGATAAAAATGGTATCATTCAAAAAAGAGAAATCTTAATATTAGATAACAATTCTATCGTATTAAGAATAAACAATAGTGATACTTACTATGTAAATGCTACAAACTTAATAAATAGTCTTAAATAAGTATACATTAAGATAATATCAGTTCGAGCCTAAAGTCTCGGACTATCTTTTCTTTTATATATGCATATTACAAAGATAAAAGAGACAATTAATTTGTCTCTTTTTTATACATATCTAATATATTTTTAAACTCATCTAAAGCCGAAGTAACAACTTCTTTTTTAGTTAAATCAACACCAGCTAATTTTAAAGATTCAATAGGACTCTTTCTAGAACCACATTTCAAGAATTCAATATAGCCATCAACTGCTCCCTCTTTACCAGATAAAATATTATTAACAATCACAGTAGCGGCACTTAAACCAGTAGCATACTTATAAACATAAAAATCATAGAAGAAGTGTGGTATTCTCTCCCACTCATATCTAATATAATCATCAACTACTACATTATCACCAAAATAAAACTTATTAAGGTCATAATACATATTAGATAATTTATCCGCAGTCAAAGCCCCATCATTATCAATAACATTAGATATCTCTTTCTCAAACTCAGCAAACATCGTCTGTCTATATATTGTAGCCCTATATAATTCCATTAAATTATTAAGAATAAATAATCTTTCTTCCTTACTATTACTATGTTCTAACATATAATGACTAAGTAATAATTCATTAACAGTAGAAGCAACCTCTGCTACAAATATTCTATACTCACTATTTTGATAAGTATTATAATTTCTAGAATAATAACTATGCATAGAATGACCCATCTCATGAATTAAAGTAGACATATCATTATACTTATCTTGATAGTTAAGTAAAATATAAGGATAAGTATCATACATACCACCAGAGTATCCACCAGTTCTCTTATTTTTAGTAGGATAAACATCAATCCATCTACTATCTAATCCTTCTTTAACCTTATTAACATATTCATCTCCAAATACTTCAAGAACTTTAACAATAATGTCTTTAGCCTCTTCATATTCATATTTCTTATCATATTCACCCACTATTGGAACATAAATATCATATAAATGAAGTTCATCAAGACCTAAAATACCTTTCTTTAAATTATAATATTCATAAATATAACCAATCTTTTCATGAACACTATCAATAAGATTATTATAAACATCAATACTAACATCATCACCAAATAAACTCATCTCGATAGCGGTATCATATTTATATATCTTAGCCAAAGTAGATAGTTCTTTCATATTCGTAGCAATTAAACTAGCATAAGTATTAGTATACTTCTTATATTCACTATATAAAGTATTAAAAGCACTCTCTCTAACCTTTCTATCCTTACTTTCAATAAATAAAGAATAATTACTATTAGTAAGTTCTATCTCCTTACCATCACTATCTATAACATTACCAAAAGACATATCACAATCCTTAAATAACTCATAAGTATCATAACAAGTACCAATAATCTTACCCATACTAGACATAATTTTCTCTTCATTGTCTCCTAATGTATGTTTCTTATATCTATATACCTCATCAATATAACATTTATATTCCTTAAGTAGTTTCTCTTCTTTATAAAACAATTTCATAGTCTTATTATCAAGTTTCAATATACTAGGAACAATGAAATAACTACACTTACTAAAATCATTTCTTAAATTAGATACCTTCTCACTAAGTTCTTGTTTACTATTATCAGAAGTATCCAAATCAAAAGACAAACTAGTATAAATAGATAACTTAGTAACAATTCTATCAATATCAAAATATAACTTAATAGTCTTATAAAAATTACTACTATTAACTATCATCTTTTTCTCAAAACTACCAAGTTTCTTAATAAGCTTCTTAGCTTTATCATAATCCTTATCAAAAGAATTCATATCACTATAAATAACATCTAAATCCCAAGTATACTTCTTATCAATATCGCATCTATTCTTCATAATTATCCTTTCTTACTACACATTAAATCTAAAATGACAAATATCTCCATCTTGCATTATATATTCTTTACCCTCAATTCTAGCCTTACCAAGTTCTCTAACCTTAAGTTCAGAACCAGCATTAACTAAATCATTATAAGACATAACCTCTGCCTTAATAAAACCTTTTTCAAAATCAGAATGAATAATACCAGCACATTCTGGAGCTTTAGAACCTTTCTTAAAAGTCCAAGCCCTAACCTCATCCTTACCAACAGTAAAAAATGTTGCAAGACCAAGTAAATCATAAGTCTTATTAATTAGTCTTTCCACTCCACTCTCTTTAATACCTAAATCATCTAAAAATAACTTCTTCTCTTCTTCATCAAGTTCAGATAATTCACTCTCTAACTTAGCACATATAATTGCAGTCTCACTACCCTCTTTTTTAGCATAATCTTCTACTAACTTAGTATAATTATTACCAGTATTAATATCATTATCTTCTACATTTAAAGCATAAATAATAGGTTTCAAAGTAATCAAGTTAAAAGAACTAATTAATTTTTTCTCTTCTTCATCTAAACCTAACTTTCTAACTGGAATATTACTCTCTAACGCCTCTTTAATTCTTTCTAATAATTCTATTTCTTTAACATCATCTTTATTCTTCGTAGTCATTGCTTTCTTACCAATCCTATTAATTCTAGAAGTAACAATCTCTAAATCAGATAAAACAAGTTCCACATTAATAACTTCAATATCTCTAATCGGATCAACACTACCATCAACATGAATAATATTCTCATCATCAAAGCATCTAACTACTTCAACAACAGCATCAACTTCTCTAATATGTGATAAAAACTTATTACCAAGTCCTTCTCCATTACTAGCTCCCTTAACTAATCCTGCTATATCAGTAAACTCATAAGTAGTAGGAATAACTCTCTCAGGATTATACATATTCTTTAAAACATCAATCCTCTCATCTGGTACAATTACTACTCCTACATTAGGATCAATCGTCGCAAAAGGATAATTAGCCATCAAAATACTCTTCTTAGTAATAGCATTAAATAGAGTACTCTTTCCTACATTAGGAAGACCTACTATACCTGCTGTTAAACTCATATATATCACTTCTTTCTTCCTAATTATTATATCAAAAAAAGCTATATATTACAATCTTAAAAATAGTAATTAAATATTATTTTTATTCACTTTCAGCCTATCGTCTTCCAGTGTTATTGCTAGCCAATACTTGTCTATCAATAATATATCAGCCATATCTATTATAAATAAGCATAAATACATACTAAAAACCATTGATTATGAAACTACAGGTTCATAATCACTTTAAAAGACCTAGGCTTTTAAAGCGATAAAAAAGCTATACATAAAGTATAACTCTTATTTATAACATAACCCCAGTACCAATACCAATAGGAATACCAATAATATAGAAGGCCAATATAATAATAAGCCATAAAATGGTAAAAGCTATCGCATAAGGTACCATCAAACTCATAGCATCAGATATCGTAATAACATCATTCTTTCTCTTATTATAAATATGTAAGAATCCAATCAAAATAACAAAATAACTAAATATTGGAGTAAGACCCTTAACACTACTATCCGCAGCCCTAAATACCGCTTCAGCAAACTCCGGAGTCATTGAACTTTGCATAAACATAGGTACAATAACTGGTGACATCATAGCCCACTTAGTCGATGCCATTGGTACAAAGAAAGTAGAAATAGCTACAACTAAGAAAGTAACAACAACTAGTAATAGACCAGTAAATTGAAATTTATTAATAAGTTCAGATAAAGAAGCCACAATAAATAAACCAATATTAGTTTCTTTAAATATCAAGCAAAACTGAGCCGCAAAGAATATAAGAACAAGAAGAGAAGCAACATCTTTAAGATAATAACTCATGCCATCTACCAAATCCCTATTATCATCAATAGTACCAACTCTAATACCATATATTAAAGAACTAAATATAAGTAAGAATGAGAATATTGTAACCGAACCCTGATAAAAATAAGAACCCTCTCCAAATAACATATCAACATATTCATTCTGACTCAAATCAAGTAATAATCCCGAAAAAGGAAGCCCCTTAATAATACAATAAACAAGTAATAATAAAGCAATAAAAGTAGCCCCTAACGAAAGAATAACACCTTTTCTTTCTTTTTTACTAGGAACACCATCTTGTGAAGGCTCTTCATCATCAAAATAATACTTACCAAGTTTAGGAATAATAAATTTTTCCGTAACAACCATACCAACATAAGCAACAAGTATCATACTAATAGCGGTAAAAATAATATTACCATATAAATTAACATTATATGCCGAATCAAGTACCTTACTAGCCTTGCCAGAATATAAAGTGAGCATTGAATCAAGCCTATTAATAATAACATTAGCTCCATACCCAAAAGTAATACCAGAAAAAGCCGCACAAATACCCGCTGACGGATGTCTACCAAGATTCATAAATAATATTGCAGCAAGAGGAATAAGTATTACATATCCAACCTCATAAAACATTGAAAATATAATACCTAGTAATACCACAAGAAAAGTCAAAAACTTTCTAGGTACCTTCTCACTAATCATCTTAAATAAAGAATTAAGAAATCCTGACTTATAAGCAACTCCTACTCCAAGTAAACCAATAATCAAATTACCTAAAGGAGCAAAATTAAGAAAATTATTAAGCATATTACTAATCAAATATTGAAGACCAGTCCTATTAAACAAATTATTAATATTAACAACCTGACTATTCAAATCACCAGTAGCCTCATTAACAACATAATAACTAGTCTCTAAATTAAGAATACTACCAATACTACTAATAATCATAATACCAATAGTAAGTATCAAAAATACCAATGCTGGATGAAGTCTAATCTTTTTCTTTTTCATTACATACCACCTTTTTAATCTTTTTATTAAGTTCCACTCTAGGTATCATAATAACCCTAGAACATTTAACACATCTAATCTTAACATCCGCTCCCAATCTAATAATTTCAAAATCATAAGAACCACACGGATGAACCTTCTTCATAGTAACAATATCACCTAAATTATAATTCATATAATCACTTCCATATTCACATTATAGCATTAATTTAATTTTAAGTAAATTAATATATTATACATTTTTAAATTTTTATTATGTATCTTCTTCTAAGAATATTGTAAAAAAACTTATCATTTGATATAATATAAAGGATAAAGAAGGGATGATGAAGTGAAAAAAGAAGTAAATAATACAAGAAAAAAAAGAAAACTAAATTTTCAAAAAATATTTAATTTAATAAGTGCTATGTTTATCTTAGCCTGCTGTATATTCTACGGAACAAGATTCCTAAAACTATATATAGCAAACAACAAAGTAGAAAAAATAACTGTACTCGCTGACAATATCAAAGATAACAATAAAGATAGTGAATCATTTAAACAAATAAATGAAGACTATTACTTTACTGGAGAAGTAGAAAATAACTATGTAAAATACTCTAATATATTATGGAGAATAGTAAAAGTAAACTCTGACAAATCAGTAACCCTAGTATCAGATAATGCTTTAACATCATTAAATCCTGGTACAGGAACAACATATGAAAAAACATCCATAAGTAAATGGTTAAATAAAGGAGAAGAAGAAAACACAGGTATTCTAGAAACAAATCTAAATAATACCTCAAAGTATCTAACATTCTCAAAAACATGCAAAGATACAATAACCGATACTAAAAACATTACATGTAAAGATAAATTAGAAGATACTTACATAACAGCCCCATCAATATATGACTATGTAAATACCGGTGGTAATAATGGTTTTATGAATAATAACGAATATTTCTACTTAGCAAATATGAATAAAGATAACAAATTAATGCATATAGATATGACTGGTAAAACAAATAGTACTGATGATTCAGATATCCTAGGAGTAAAAGCCATTATAACATTAAAAAATACCCTAAGATTAAAAGAAGGAAATGGAACCAAAGATAACCCATATACCTTTGAAGATAAAGAAGGATTATTAGGAAGTTATGTAAAACTAGGTAATGATACATGGAGAATCTATAGTATAGAAGATAATACTGTAAAATTATCATTAGATAACTATTTAAAAGTAAATAATAAAGAAGTAAAATATAAATATTCAAATAACGGCTACTACCACAACGATACAAAACAAGGTACCTTAGCAGAATATCTAAATAAAACATATCTAAATACCTTAAGTTATAAAGATAAAATAAAAGAAAATAAATTCGCTAATGGTATCTATAATAGTACCACTAACTACGATTATAGTAAAGTATTAACAACTACTGTTGATACCAAAGTATCAGTATTAAGTATTGGCAACATAATATTAAATAATAATAATAATAATAATAATACTAACTACTTCTTATCAACAGGAGTATCAAAAGATAGTAACCTAGTATATGTAATGCAAGATGATTATAAAGTATATACCAAAGTATCCACTACTACATTAAAAATAGTTCCAACAATAGCACTAGATAAATCACTACTAACAAAAGGAGACGGAACAATAGAAAGACCATACGAGGTAGAATAATATGAGTACAAGAAAAAAGAAAAAAATATATAAAACAACAATTCTATTTATAATATTAGATTTATTAGCCATAACTGGCTTTGTAGTAATGTATGGTCCATGGGACAAAGTAAGAAATATGTATGTAAATACCGCTTTAAAAACCATGCACCATCAATACTTTGCCAATATCTTCTATAGTCAAAAAACAATTGATAAAATAAATAGTAGTAGTTATTTCGTAACCATAAATGAAGATGCTAATACTGAAGATGTTATAATAAACACCAAAGAAAAATCAAAATATAAAGATAAATATGAAGAAGAACTATTTACAAGAGACAACCCAGATGACTCCTATAAAATAATAAATCTAAAAATAGGAACATCAAAAGGTTACCTAGTAGCCATCTATAAACCAGAAAAAGTAAGACTAATATCAACTAAACAATTCAATGTTGGTGGTAAAGGAGAACGAATCCTAACCATGTGTCAAAGATATGGTGGCTCAGTATGTATAAATGGTGGAGGCTTCCAAGATGAAGGTTATGGTTCTGATATACCAATAGGTATCGTAATCCAAAATGGCGAAATAACTTGGGGTAAAGATACTGCTGATACCGCTAGAGACAATGTAATAGGTCTAACAAAAGACGGCAAACTAAAACTAATGACTAACGCTACCGCTAATGAAGCATTAGCAGCAGGTGTAAATGACGCCATGATATTTGGCCCATTCCTAATAGTAAATGGAAAACCACTAGAAATAGTTGGAGATCCATGGGGTCAAGCACCGAGAGTAGCCATTGGACAAACAAAAGATGGAATAATCCTATTTCTAGTGGTAGATGGTGAAAACTATATAAATGGTGCCAGTCTGCAAGACATGGTAGATGTATTACAAAAATATGGCGCATATAATGCCGCTAATCTAGATGGCGGACAATCATCAAGTTTAGTAGTAAATAACAAATTATATAATAACCCACCTCCTGCTGCTAAAAGACAAGGCGGAAGATATGTTGTAACAGGATGGGGATTAATAGACTAAAGCTTATCCAAATATAAGCTTTTTTCATTTACAAAACATATTACATTTGATATACTAATAATAGGTGGTAAAATGAAAAATAGAAGAAGAAAAAGAAAACTAAAAAAAAGTGTTAAAATAACCCTAGTATTATTACTAGTAATAGGACTATTATCCTATCCGACATATAAACTACTAACAAAAGAAAAAACTACTACTAACAAAACAAAGCCGAGTATCGAAGAAAAAGAAAAGCATTACGAACTATCACTAATAGCAGTAGGAGATAACTTAATTCACGGTTCAGTATATAAAGATGCTAACAAACATGCCAATTATAATGGTTATGATTTTAAGCCAATGATAACCAATATCAAAGAAATAGTATCAAACTATGATATTGGCTACTACAACCAAGAAACAATCTTAGGAGGAACAGAACTAGGATTAAAAGACTTTCCAACTTTCAATTCTCCATATGAAGCTGGAGATGCCATGATTGATGCAGGCTTTAATTTAGTAAGTCTAGCCACTAATCATACTATGGATAGTGGTAAAAAGGCCGTAGAAAATTCATGTAAATACTGGAGCTCAAAAGAAAATGTTTTAACCGCAGGTAGTTATTGTAGTGAAGAAGAAAGAAACGAAATAAAAATAAAAGAAAAAAATAACATAACATATACCATGTTAAATTATACATACGGAACAAATGGTATGAAAGTACCAAATGATTACTTAGTAAATGTATGGCCTACTGATATAGATAATATTAATAATCCAGAGAAAGATACCAAATATCAAGAGTACAAGAAACAAGTAAAACAAGATATAGAAAAAGTAAGAGACAAAGTAGATGTCCTAATCGTAGCCATGCACTGGGGTGTAGAGTATACTCATAATCCAACCGAATATGAAAAAGATATGGCTTCATACTTAGCCTCACTAGGAGTAGATCTAATAATTGGAACCCATCCCCATGTAATACAACCAGTAACATGGATAGATAATACCTTAGTAATATATTCCCTAGGTAATTTCCTATCAGCCCAATATCAAAACCAATCAACATGTACAAACTATAAATGTACAACTGGATTAATGACAAGTCTAAAAATAGAAAAAGATGTCAAAGGAAAAGAAAAAAGTATAAAAATAACTAATGTAGAAAACGAATTAATATATAACTACTACAACCAATCAACATGGAGAGGATTCAAAGTAATACCATTCTCTAATCCAGAAATAAAAACATACTTACCAAGTTATAAATCCGTATATAATACCTACAAAGAGGTAGTACAAAGACTTGACAGTAATATGTATGTAAAAGAAACAGTAGAATAAAAAAGATATCACTTTAACTAGTGATATTTTTTTTAACAATAGAATCAATATAAATATCCTTATCCCCTCTAATAACTCCATCAATAATAACATTCTCAATATCTTTAGAAATAATCTTATCAATTCTCCTAGCCCCAAACTCATAAAATTCACACTTATTAACAATCTCATCAATAACATTATCATTAATATCAATATTAATATCTTTATATTTATCTCTAATATATTCAAATTTCTTTTTAATAATACATTTAATAGAAGTCTCTTCTAACCTATCAAAAACAATAATATTATCAATCCTATTAATAAAAGCCGTATTAAAATATCCCTTCAAACTCGAAATAACACTACTATCAGTTTTCTTATTAAAACCAATGCCATTCTTCTCAAAACCAATATTTGAAGTCATAATAACAACAACATTATTAAATCTAACTTCTCTACCTTTAGAATTCTTAATCTTACCCTCTTCAAGTATCTGATAAAACAAATTAATAACATTAGGATGAGCTTTATCAATTTCATCAAGTAATAAAACACTATTAGGTTTATTTCTAATTTCTTCCAAAATATTCTTATTATCATCATATCCAATATATCCAGGTGAAGAACCAAGTATCTTATTAATCGCAGTACTATCACTATACTCACTCATATCCATTCTAATAAGATTATCTGCTCCTACTAAAATATTAGCATATTCTTTAGCCAACCTACTCTTACCTACACCTGAAGAACCTACAAATAAAAGAGAATAACATCTATCATTATATCCACATCTAATTCTTTTAGTAATATCCATCAAATTATCAATAGCTTTATCTTCTCCTACAATAATATCCTTAAGTCTATTTTTCATATCATCAATATTACCACTATTAGAAATAATTTCATATATAGGAACTCCAGTTCTATTACTAATAACACTAGCAATATCATCAAGTAAAATCTTATTCTTATTATTCCTACTAAGTAATTCAATATCATTTAAACGAGACATAAGTTCTGTCTCCTTTTTTCTCAAAGAATAAGCCTTATCAATATTATTATCAATAATAAAACTATTTTTATCCTTATTTAATTTACAAATTTCCCTTTTAATATCCCTAATCTCATTATCCGAAGTACACCCTCTAAGTCCAACTCTAGAAGCAACTTCATCTAAAATATCGATCTCTTTGTCAGGTCTATTTCTATCAAAAATATATTTCTCTGACAAATTAATAATATAATCAATCATATCATTATCAATAATAACATTATGATATCTCTCATAAATATTCTTAATCCTTATTAATATATTCTTAGTTTCCCCTATACTAGGCTCATTAACAAATATCTTTTGAAATCTTCTCTCTAACGCCGAATCCTTTTCAATAAATTTCTTATATTCCTCAGTAGTAGTAGCCCCTATACATCTAATTTTCCCCCTCGCTAAAGCCGGTTTCAAAATATTAGAAGCATCTATAGCCCCTTCAGCTCCTCCTGCCCCTACCAAAGTATGAATCTCATCAATAAATAAAATAATATCATCATTATCTTCAATCTCTTTAATAACCTTTTTCATTCTCTCTTCAAATTCACCACGATATTTAGTACCTGCTACCATCGTAGCCATATCTAAAGAAATAATTTTCTTATCACATAATACCTTAGGAACCTCATCATTAACAATAAGCCTAGACAACTCTTCCACAATCGCAGTCTTACCAACACCAGCGTCTCCTATTAAAATAGGATTATTTTTAGTTCTTCTGCATAATATTTCCATAACTCTTTTAACTTCTTTATCTCTTCCAATAACCGGATCAAGTAAATTATTTTTAGCCTCACTAGTAAGATCTACCCCAAGATCATATATAAGAAGTTTTTTCTTCTTATTTTTTTTACTTTTCTTAATCAAGCTACTAGAAAAATCATCATATATATCTTCAATATCAATACCCATACCAATAATAAGTCTAATAGCAATACCTTCTCCCTCTTCTAACATAGCAAAAAACAAATGTTCTGAAGTAACCTCTCCATCATTATTTTCCTTACTATCAATAATAGCATTCTGAATAACCTTTCTAAGTAAAGGAGTATATAAAAATACCTCATTCTTTTTATCCGTAGTACCTACAACCTTACACAGTTCACTTTTAAAATTATCATACTCAAGTCCATATTCACTAAGTCTATCACATATATTACTATCACTATTAAGAATAGCAAGAAGTAAATGTTCAGTCCCAATATAAGGATGTCCAAGCCCTATCATCTCTTTCTTAGCATTATTCAAAATAGTCTGTGCCTCTTCATTAAAATTACCAATCATAATATTCTCCTTTCATAATTATTCTATGATTATAATGTAATAATTTTAATAATTTTAAACAATAAAAATAGACTTTTAATGCAAAAAAAATACCTACCTAAGTAGATATTTTATTATAACTATATCAAAGCCATTACAAGTAATACAAGTATTACAATTAATAATAGCATTAATACAAATCTCCAAATATACTTAACCCATGAAGTATATGGAACATCTAAGTATTTAAGAGCCACAATTAAAAGAAAACTTGTAGGTCCTATAATACCAACTATACCATAAATACTTTGGAAAGTCATAGCATAAGTAGCTAACATAGACTCATCACTAACTGCACTAATTAAAGGTGAATAAACACCAGCAACAGTATAATATAAGTCAGTATGAAGTAAACTACCAATTGCAGAAATAATACTAGCAGTAACCAAATTAATTCCTAATTTAGACTCAGAAATCCAAGTAATAATAGTAGAAATAAAACTATGGTTATAAGTAGAAACTAGTATAGCATAAGTAAGAATAACTAAGAAAACAGTACCAACCATTTTTTTAGATCCATTAACAAAATTATGAACAGTTTCATCAAATTTAATTTTATAAACAAATTTAATAATTAAAATAAATAAAATTAAAGTAATGATAATTGACATATAAGAACCTAAACTAGCCCAGTTACCAAATGCATACATATTACCAGAAACAATATTAGAAAAAATAGTAAACTCTCCAATCTTAATTCCAAGTAACCATTCATTAAACTTATCAAAGCATTTAATACCAAATAAAGTATTCCAAGGTAAATATCCTAAAATAAGAATAACTAATATAACTGATAACATAACAATAATAGGCCATGTTTTAATATTTTTATAGTCACCCTTAACTTCAGAAACACTAACTTCATTACTTTCATTTAGTTCATACTTAACTTTTTTATCATTAACATTCTTAATATGTTTTTTAATAAAGAATATAAGTAATGCAATACCTAATACTAATAAAATTAATTTAGGTAATAAAAGTGAAGTATTACTAATATCAGTCATTTTCTCTATAGTAGTAGCACTATATCCATAATAACTATTAGGATCTCTAAAAGTAACAAATATACCACCAATAAATCCTACTAACATAGATACAATAGTAGAACTAATAGCCACTAATTTGTCATAACCAAGTAACATAATAATAGCTATAACAAATGGTACAAATACTAATAGAACATTAACAAGTCCAGTAACTGAAGTAAGTACTGCAAATAAAGCAGTAACAATAAATATAAATAATTCACTATGTCCCTTTACTTTTTGAGCAATATTATCAACTAATTTCTTATAAGCAGGAACTTCATTAAGAACACCATAAAAAGCTCCAAGTACTAATAGATAAACTACAGTATCAAAGAAATAATAAAATGATTGAACAAAATTAATAAGAACATCACCTAGTGCAATCATAGTATATTTACCTTCCAATGCTGGAACAAAATATCCAAGTATAGCAAGAATACCATCTACCGCAAGTAATGCTCCTAACACAATTAAAATAACTTTAAATAAACTATGCTTTTTCATATTAACCTCCTCTAACAATAATTATATCACAAAACAAGTAAATGTAAATAAAAAAAAGAGAAAAACTCAAGTTTTCCCTTATTTTTATTGGTTTTATAACTATTTTCTCTCCTTCATAGTAGGAAATAAAATAACATCTCTAATAGAATCAGATTCAGTAAATAACATACATAACCTATCTATACCATATCCAATACCACCAGCAGGAGGCATACCATACTCTAATGCTTCAATAAAGTCCATATCAATATCATTTGCCTCATCATTACCAAGTTCTCTTTCTTTAATTTGATTTTCAAATCTTTCTAATTGATCAATAGGATCATTAAGTTCAGTATATGCATTAGCAAATTCCTTACCACCAATAAATAATTCAAATCTATCTACAAATCTAGGATCATCTGGATTTTTCTTTGTAAGTGGACTAATCTCAATTGGATGACCATATAAGAATGTAGGTTGAATTAAAGTCTCTTCAACATACTTTTCAAAGAATAAATTAACAATATGACCAAAACTCTTTTCGTGTTCTTCAACTTCAATATGATGTTCTTCTGCTAACTTAAGAGCCTCTTCAACACTCATATCTTTCTTAAAATCAATACCAGTTTGTTCTTTGATAGCTTCAACCATACTAATTCTCTTCCATGGACCCTCTAAGTTAATTTCATTACCACACCAGTTAAAAGTCATTCTACCAAAAACTTCCCTAGCAATAGTTTGAAACATTCCCTCAGTCATATCCATCATACCATCTAAATTACTATAAGCAAGATATGCTTCCATTTCTGTAAATTCAGGATTATGTCTAGTATCCATACCTTCATTTCTAAATACTCTACCAATCTCATAAACAGCTTCCATTCCACCTACTAAAAGTCTCTTTAAAGGAAGCTCTAAAGCTATTCTAAGATACATATCTAAATCTTGTGCATTATGATGAGTACAGAAAGGTCTAGCACTAGCACCAGTAAGTAAAGTAGTAAGTACTGGAGTTTCAACTTCAACAAAACCTAATCCATCCATATAATTTTGAATACATCTAATGATTTTAGGTCTAAGAAAAGCCGTCTTCTTAGAATCCTCATTCATAATTAAATCAACATATCTTCTTCTGTATCTTTCTTCAATATCAGTAAGACCATGGAATTTTTCAGGTAAAGGTCTAAGTGCCTTAACTAAATGAGTATATTCTAAACATTTAACAGTAAGTTCTCCAGTCTTAGTTTTCATAACCTTACCAATAACACCAACAATATCTCCAATATCAGCAGTCTTAAATAAATTATAAGTTTCTTCTCCTACATCATTAATAGAAATATATACTTGCATCTTACCAGTCTTATCTTGAATACTAAAGAAAGAAGCCTTTCCCATCTTTCTAATAAACATAATTCTACCAGCAATAGTAACTTTATCTTCTAATTTTTCTAATTCATCGTGTTCATATTTACTATATTGCTCTCTAATATCTTCAGATGAATGTGTCCTATCAAATCTATGTCCAAAAGGATCCATCCCCATTTCTCTTATTCTATTTGCTTTTTCAATTCTAACTAATTCTTGATCAGTTCTTTCCATTTTTATCATTCCTCTCTTATCACATTAGTTTTAGCAATAATATCATGAAGTCCTCTGCCATCCTTCTTATACAACATCATAAGAATACTAACGATAATAATCATACTCTCAATAGCAGATATTACACTAACACTATAATTAAACTTTTCCATATCTAAAAAGTTTATACTTATCGTACTATATAAAGTTGTAACAATACCATATATTAATAATCCTCTAATAACCATATTCCAAATACTAGGTCTCTCTCCCTTATCATTAACAACTTTAATTTTAAGTAATTTCTTACCTAAAGTTTGTCCCTTATTAAAGTAAGCAAAAATAATATAATAGCCAATGAATACAACAGAGGTTGCAACATTGACTGGAAGTTTCCGTTTAGTAAGCTCATAATTAAGTGGCATTACTTTTTCAGTATATTCCTCCACAGTAATATTTCCCTCTTTATAATCATTCATTACATCATTAATTTCCTTAGTAAGATCACTACCAACATTAACACTAGCAGTAATCCCCATAAGTACTATCATAATAATAAAGTAATCAATTAAATATGCAAATATCCTCTTAAAAAAATCCGCTTTCATAAAAATCACCTATACACATATTATATACTATTTTCCAGTTTTTTCAAATAGTTATTTAATATTTTTTCTATATCTTCTCTATTAGTAGCTCTAAATATAGCATTCTTAACTTCTTGACTACCATTCATTCCCTTCAAATACCAAGCAATATGACTTCTCATCTCTAATACTGCTACCTTTTCTGGTTTAATCTTCATCAAATAATCCATATGATGAAAACACATATCAATTTTTTCCTTATAACTAGGTTTATCAATAATAGTACCATTATCAAAATAAGTAACAAGTTCTTTAATTAACCAAGGATTACCTAATACCCCTCTACCAATCATAATAGCATCACAACCAGTATAAGAAAACATTCTTTTAGCACTTTCAATATCCTTAATATCACCATTACCAATAACAGGTATATTAACACTTTCCTTAACAGCCTTAATAATATCTAAATTAACAGTTCCAGAATATCCCTGACTTCTAGTTCTACCATGAACACAAATAGCCGATGCTCCAGCCTTTTCTGCTATTTTAGCCACCTCAACAGCATTTATACTATTATTATCCCATCCACTTCTAATTTTAACAGTAACAGGAACATTAACGCTCTTAACAACAGCACTAACAATTTCATATATCTTTTCAGGATTCTTAAGAAGAGCGGCTCCTGCTTGTGACTTAATAGCAACTTTAGGTACGGGACATCCCATATTAATATCAATAATATCAGGATGCATAATATCTTCAACCATTTTAGCAGCCTCTACAAAAGTATCTAAATCACTACCAAATATTTGTTGAACTATTGGTCTCTCACATTCCTCAAAATATAACATATCTTTAGTTTTCTTACTATCATAAACAAGTCCCTTATCACTAACCATTTCAGCATAGATAAGACCACATCCCATTTCTTTAATAATTTTTCTAAAAGCACTATTACATACTCCTGCCATTGGAGCTAAAACAATATTATTTTTAATAGTAACATTACCAACTTTAAACATAAAATCACCACATGTATGTATTTTATCACATAACTAAGAAAAATAAAAGAAAAATTAAGTATTTTACTACTTAATAATATTTAAAAAATCATACAAAAAATTACATACCAAATATGATAAAGAGAACATAACTAAAATATAAAATATTCTAGCTTGAAAGACCTTATTTTTCTTGAATATACTATTAAAGTTAACACTATCCATAGTATAAATAACTAAAGGTAAAACAAATAAATATAAAATAAATTTATTCATTTTCAATTTCCTTAATCATATTATTTCTTCTAATATATTTACTAACATTAGAAAAAGGTGTTTCAATAAAATTATTAACTATCTTTTTCATAACTTCATGATCAATTTCTTCACTCATAGCAATAACATTAGCATTATTATGACTTCTACATAAAATAGCTTCACTCTCATTAGATACTTTAGCACAGTATACACCTTTCATTTTATTCAAAACAATACTCATTCCAATACCAGTACCACAAATAGCAATACCAAGATCAATTTCTTCATTTTGAATAGCCTCTCCTAATTTCTTAGCATATACAGGAAAATCAACAGACTCAGCACTATTAGTACCAAAATCAATTACATAAATATCATTTTCATCAAAATATTCCTTCAAAAACTCTTTAGCAGTAAATCCTCTATGATCACTAGCAATACCAATTTTAATATTATTCATAAAATCATCCTCTTTCTATAATAATTATAACAAAAAAAAGAATAATTAAAATATAATTATTTCTTTTTTACATATTTTTTACATATTAATTATTGTCTTTCCAACATATATAAATTATCTAATAAAATACCAGTACCTTCTGCTACACAAGTAAGTGGAGATTCTGCTGTAAATACAGGAACCTTAAGTTCTTGACTAAGAACCTGCGAAAAGCCATCCACTAAAGCACCACCACCAGTAAGTACTATACCTTTATCAATAATATCAGCAGAAAGTTCTGGAGGAGTCTGTTCAAGTATACCTTTTACTGCATGAATAATAGTATATACACTCTCTCTAAGAGCCTCTTCTATCTCATCACTAGTAAGAGTAATAGTATGTGGAAGACCAGTAACTAAATCTCTTCCCCTAACCTCCATCTTTTCATTCCTTGACCCAGGAAATACTGTACCAATAGTAATTTTAATATCTTCAGCAGTTCTTTCACCAACTAAAAGTTTATATTTATCTTTAATATATTTTACAATATCATTATCAAAAGCATTACCCGCTATTCTAATAGAAGCACTATTAACAATACCACCCAAAGATAAAATAGCAATATCAGTAGTGCCACCACCAATATCAATAACCATATTACCACTAGGTTTGGAAATATCCATTCCTGCACCAACAGCAGCAACTTTAGGTTCTTCTTCAAGAAAAACCTTTTTAGCCCCTGTTCTCTCAGCAGCTTCCTTAATAGCATTCTTTTCTACTTGTGTAATATTAGAAGGACAGCAAATAAGAATTCTAGGTCTAGAAAAAAAACTCTTACCATTAACTTTTTTAATAAAGTAATTAAGCATAACTTCTGTAGTATCATAATCCGCTATTACACCATCTTTCATAGGTTTAATAGCTTTAACTTTACCTGGAGTTCTACCAAGCATCTCATGAGCTTCAGTACCAACAGCCAAAGGTTTCTTCGTTTCAGCATCAATAGCAACTACAGATGGTTCATTTAAAACAATGCCCTGACCCTTAATATAGATAAGTACATTAGCAGTTCCTAAGTCAATACCAATATCTTTGTTAAACATAAAATCACCATCCTTATTTCCATTTTACCACAATTTAACAGTTTTTAATACAAATATTACACTTTTCTCTTCAAAAACTTTCTTTTTGTCGACTCTCCTCCCTTAATATGCTTAATATCAGCATGAAATTCCATAATACTTGACACTTTTTCATACAAATTTTTGTCAATCAAAGAAAGTCTATATCGCATATCATTATGTACAGTACTCTTAGATACGCCAAATACTAAAGAAGCATCCCTAACCGTTTTATCATTAATAATAATATACTTTGCTTCATCAATTACTCTATTATATATTCTATTATTCATATATTCACCTATAGTATTATATTAAATAAAGAATATATTTATGAAAAAAGATAGAACTATAATTCATCTAAAGATTTATTATAGAATTCTTCAGGATTAACAATTTTACCCTTATGATATAATTCAAAATGTAAATGATTACCCATATCTTTCTCTATATTAGATAATCCACTTTTAGCAATAATTTGTCCCTGAATAACTTTATCATCTTTACTAACAGTAACATCAGATAAACTTTGATATACACTAATTAGATCATTATTATGTCTAATCTCAATAGTAGTACCCATAATATCATTATTTTCAACCGAAATAACAGTACCATCTAAAATACTAATAACATCAAAAACATTCTCACTAGCATAATCAACTCCTGAATTTTGCATATAAGTATTCTCATAGAATATAATAGCTTTTTCCTGATTATCAGTAGAATCCTTATAATCATAGAAAGATTTAGCTATCTTAACATCATCACTAAGATATGGCTTAACAATAGTATTATTAGTACTAACTACTGGAATATCCCTATTAGCCCCCTCAGTAATCTCACCATCAACATATTTAATATTATTATCTTTCTTAGAAAACAATAAATTATTAGCAAACTTACCTACAAAAAACATACTAAATAAAAATGCCAATACCAAAGTACCATATATTACAGGTACAAAAAATGATTTAATTCTTCTATTTTTCATTTTATCACCTCTAATATAATTGTTTCCTAAAACCAAAATAATATACATTAATTTTCCATTTTTTTAATTTCAGTACCAGAATAATAATATTTCAAAATATCTTTATAACCATAACCTTCTTGTGCCATACCAAGAGCACCATACTGACTCATACCAACACCATGACCATATCCAGTAGTAGAAATAATAATCTTATCACCATCTTTTTTTAAAGAAAAATCAAGTGATCTAAGACCTAATTTATCATATAAACTTTTCCCAGTAAATTCCTTACCATTAATACTAAGTGTAACAATTCTATTAGTACTACTTCTTTTAAGAACTTTAAAATCAAAAGAATCACTATAAGAAAGACCTAGCTTTTTATAAAAAGAATTAATATCCATTGAAGTATTACTTCTAAATGCCGAACTAGTCTTTTCATCCCAAGAAGATTTAACACTTTTTAAATATGGCAAATCAACATCAAAAACTAAAGAAGCCGTTTCAGTATACCCATTACTAGTAGAAAAAAACAAAGCATCAATTACTTCACCATCATATTCTAAATATTCCATACTCGTCTCATTAACAACTTCTCTAAGTTTATTAATATTATTAATATAATCCTCACCCCAAGTATCTTTCAAATAATTATCATCCAAATACACCTGATTCATAATAGAATCAACAACATCATAATCATTATCTTTATTATACTCCATTCTTTTAAAAGCATAACTTCTCGCCGCCACTGCTTGTGCTTTAAAAGCTTCTTTATCAAAATAAATAGGCATCTCACCAGCTAAAACACCAACAATATATTCTTCAAAAGGAATAGAATCAATATTTCCTGTGCTCATTCTTTTAACTCTAATAATAGTATTAGACATATATTTAATTTTTATTTCTTCTTTTTCATCTATTTTATAAAAATTAACAATCAAAAAAGGAATAAAAATAATAATAACAGTAATAAAAATAATCTTTTTCATATCATAACCTCTATCTAATTATATGATATAGAAAAAGAAAAAACTGTCAAAAAAAGAAATGATATTATTTACCATTTCTTAACATTTCAAATTTAACATTAGGGGTAAGTCCTATAATACCAGGATCTTTCTCATTAATAAAGGCCAAATCAAATAAAGTACCTCTATTAAAACCAACATTACCCCCTCTATCAAGAACAATTCCTATAAAATCATCCATACCAGGAACATTACTAATTCTAAAAATAGAATAGAATGGAAATGATGGATCTGCTGCCAAAATTCTAACAGTACCAAATTCATTATCATCATAATACATAGATTCATTTAAATTATGACCTGCAGCTGTATATCCAGAACAACCATAACAATTAGCACCATACCCAGTTAAATTACCAACTACAGTATTAAGTATCTCTCTATCATAAAATAAACCTGAAGAACTAGGTGTAGTTGGCGTATCAGAAATAACCGGTGCTGTATCAACAACAGGTTCTTCAGTAGCTTCCTCTTTAACCTCTTCTTCTTTTATTTCTTCTTTTTTAGTATCATCATCCAAAGGAACAACAACACTAGTATCAACAGAACTAAGAAGCAATTCTTCACTTTTAAATAAAGTCATTGTCTTATCTGCCATTTTGTCAAAATTATTATTACCAATAGTTATATTTTGCTTATTAGCGCCACCTGAAAAAACAAGTGTCAAAAATAAAGTAACTACTAATAACTGTGAAGAAATAGTTATAACCTTAACAGTTACATTCTTCATTAATCTCACCTCATTAATATTTTAGAACATATTAATTGTATCATTTTTCGCAAAAAAAGTCAAATACGGCCTCCGCATTAGCAGTAGTAACCCTAGCAATATCAAGGCTTGAAGTCCCTTTTATACTCGCAATCTCATCAGCAATAATAGGTATATATTTAGGACTATTATCCTCTCCTCTATGAGGAACTGGAGCAAGATACGGACTATCAGTCTCTAATAAAATATATGCTAAATCAGTATCTTTTACCACTTCTTTAATAGTCTTAGCATTTTTATAAGTAATTATACCTCCAATACCAATTTTATATCCAAGTTTAATAAATTCCCTAGCCATTTCTACAGAACCACTAAAACAATGTATACTTCCCTTTAAATTATATTTTTTTAAAATATTATATGTATCTTGTATAGAATCTCTACTATGAACAATAATAGGTTTATTATACTTTTGTGCAATATCTAATTGTTTCCTAAAAACCATACTTTGTTTTTCTCTATCAGTATCATCATAATGATAATCAAGCCCAATTTCACCAACAGCAACAATTTTAGAATTATTAATATTCTCTTCTAAAAAAGAAAAATATTCATCATTAAAATCATCAAGTTCAGTAGGATGAAATCCAATAGCCCCATATATAATATCATATTTATTAACAAGTTCTAAAACCTCTTTATTTGAAACTATATCACATCCATTAACAATAATCCTATTAACATTATTATCTTTACATTCAGAAATAACTTTTTCAATATCATCATAGTATTCACTAAATACATGACAATGAGTATCAATATACATAAAAATCCTCCTAATAAAAAATCATACTAACTAATAGTATAATTATTTAATATTAATTTTAATAAAAATTTTAACAACAAGAAAACAAACTATTGATATATAAATAAAATCAATAATATTCTTATGATTAAAAATAAATAAAATAATAATACCACCAAAAACTAAAGATAACACCTTATAAATCATACTATGATTCTTACCATTAAACATAGCCAGTCTCCCTTTCAGTATTAGGTACTACAACAAAAATATAGCATAATTATCATCATATGTAAATAAAAATAAGTAAACTTTACATAAAAAAAGAACTAAGTAAACACTTAATTCTCAATTCTTTGAAACAAAACTTCAGCCTTATTAACCCTAGTACCTGACTTATATCCACCAAACTCACTAGTACTATCATAAGAAATATTATCAGTATTAATTTGATTAAATATCTTCTCACAAGTATCAGGAATAAAAGCTTGTAATAATACAGTACAAATTCTAATACACTCAATTAGATTATATAACACAGTAGCAAGTCTATCTTTTTTAGATTCATCTTTAGCAAGAACCCAAGGCATAGTCTCATCAATATATTTATTACAATCTCTAAGTACATCAAATATACTAGCAATAGCTTTAGAAACTTCTAACCCATTCATATAATTTTCAACAACATCTTTTAATCCTATATTCTCTTCAATTAACTTATTATCAACTTCTTCATTAACCTTAGTATTAGTAACAACACCATCAAAATATTTATTAGCCATACCAATAGTTCTATTAACCAAATTACCAAGTATATTAGCAAGATCTCCGTTAGTTCTATTAATTAAAGCTTCTTCAGAAAAATTACCATCACTACCAAATGGAACCTCTCTTAAAACAAAATATCTAACAGCATCAACACCATAAGCATCAATATACTCTCTAGGATCTTTATAATTACCTAAACTCTTAGATATTTTACCCCCATTAATAACTAACCATCCATGTCCAAATACCTTATCAGGTAACGGTAAATCAAGAGCCATCAACATAATAGGCCAAATAATAGTATGAAATCTTACTATTTCCTTACCAACTATATGTAAGTTAGCAGGCCAATACTTCTTAAATAATGAATCATCTTCACTTAAATATCCTAAAGCTGATATATAATTAGCCAAGGCATCAATCCATACATAAACAACATGTTTAGGATCAAAAGTAACAGGAATTCCCCAATCAAAAGTAGTTCTTGATACACATAAATCTTCAAGTCCAGGCTTAATAAAATTATTAAGCATCTCATTCTTTCTAGATTCAGGTTCAATAAAAGTAGGATGTTCTTCATAAAATTTAACTAATCTATCTTGATATTTAGAAAGTTTAAAGAAATAAGCTTCTTCAGATACCTCATTAACCTCTCTACCACAATCAGGACATTTACCATCTACAAGTTGTGTCTCAGTCCAAAAAGACTCACAAGGAGTACAATATAATCCCTTGTATTCACCCTTATAAATATCCCCTTGATTATATAGTTTTTCAAATATTCTTTGTACACAAACAACATGCTCTGGATCAGTAGTTCTAATAAATTTATCATAACTAATATTTAAACTCTTCCATAAATCTTTAGAATTAACAACAATCTTATCAACATACTCTTGAGGAGTAATACCAGCATCAATAGCCTTCTTTTGTATTTTTAATCCATGTTCATCAGTACCAGTTAAATAAAATACATCATAACCAGTAAGTCTCTTATATCTAGCAATAGCATCCGCTATTATAGTAGTATAACAGTGCCCAATATGAAAATTAGCACTTGGATAATATATAGGTGTAGTAATATAAAATTTTTCTTTGTTCATTATAAATCATCTCCCTTATCATTAGTACTACCAATTCCACCTTCTCTTAAATCAGTAGTATTATCATCATCAGTAATTAAATATGGTATAAATATACCTTGTACAAATCTATCTCCCTTTTTAATCTCAATAACCTCATCCCCTTCATTCTCTAAACATACAAAAATATGACCACCATTACTAGAATTACCATAGTAATCAGCATCAATAATACCAACCTGATTACACATCCGTACATTATACTTAAATCCTAAACTGCTTCTAATAAATATACCAAGAAATTCATTATCATTCATCATCACCCTAATACCAGTAGGAATAACCTTTCTCTCCCCTGGTTTCAAAGTAACAGAAATAACACTATAAAAGTCATAACCAGCACTACTAATAGTACCCCTTTTAGGTAAAACAACATCATCATAATTACCATTAGGTATATCTCTAATAAAAGAATCTCTATCAATAATTTCAAATCTTCTCATATAAACCTCCAATAAAAAAATAAGATAGTCAAAGGACGAATAATATCCGCGGTACCACCTTATTTTATGTAACATACACTCATTAAGTTATAACGTAACAACCGTCTATACCTATTAGATATAAAAGCTCCAGAACCATTTATAATAACTTTCATTATCTATTTCCACCACCCATAGACTCTCTATAAACTAATATTATTACTCTTTCCTTCATCGCACTACGAAAATATTTTACCACAATAAAAACATAATTACAATAGAAAATCAACTTTTTTTATAATCCATGCTTATATATAATATATATGGTTGATATCTTGTTGTTAGACTACCATAGGCTAACAACAACACTCTAAGACTAAAGACTTAGAGTGAACAAAAAATAAATAATATTAATCAACAAATTGTTTACTAAGTAATTTAGACAAAACAATACACATCTTATCCTCAACATCACTGATAGGAACATCAGTAGAAATAAGAATAACACTACCTATAGCATCACCATTATCAACAATAGAAGAAAAAGTATAATACCCAACCTCTTCCTCATCATTAATAATCTGAAAAGACTTCTTCTGTTTCTCAAAAAAATTATCTCTTCTTTCAATAGATCTCTCAGTAAACTCATTAATTTCCTTATCCAAATACTTCTTCTTTAAAGGACCAGTAGCCGCTATAACCTTATCCCTATCAGTAACAATAATATTATGTTTAATAATCTGATTAAAAGCCTCAACATAATCAATAGAAACATTCTTTAAACTTTCAATCTGAGAATACTTCTTCAAAATAATAGAATCATTTTCCAAATATATCTCTAAACTTTCACCATTCTTAATTCTAAGATTCTTTCTAATCTCTTTTGGAATAACAATTCTTCCCAACTCATCAATCCTTCTAATTATACCAGTAGTTTTCATTTATTTCACCTATACTTTCTCTATTTATTTTGTCAAATAACTAAAGAATTATACAATAAACAAAAAAATTAAAGAAATAATCTTTAATCTTTAATATCTTTAATAATTTTATCTAATAATTCATTAAAATAAAATATAAAATGTTTATCTAATTTTACAATATCTAATATAATATGTATTTTACCATCAATATAAGAAAATCTAAATTGTTTACATATCTCATATGCACTAAAGAATAACAATTCACCATCAACTTTAGCAGAAATATCTTTAGGTAAAACAATCTCAACATAACTTTTATTTTGTTTACTCTCAGTAATATTAAGTTCTTTAGCTTGTTTCTCAAACCACTCTTCATGCATATAAATAACCATATCATCAGCAACTTTACCAAATCTATTGCTAAGTGTCTCCTTAATTTTATTAATATCCTCTATTGAATTAATGCTATTAATCATCTCATGAATCTCAATCTTAATCTCATCATCAGGAACATAATCATCATCAATATGCGTGTCAACTTCAATCAAAGGTTTATTTAACACATCATCATTTTCTTCTATCTTAACACCCTTTAATTTATCAACTTCCTCTTTTAACATCTTAAGATATAAATCAATACCAATACTATCAATAAATCCCGATTGTTCACTACCTAATATATCACCAGCTCCACGTATAGATAAATCCCTCATAGCAATTTTAAATCCACTGCCAAGTTCCGTAAATTCCTTTATCGTATTAAGTCTCTTAACTGCCAAATCATTAAGTTCTTTCTTACCACTATACATCATATAAGCATAACCAATCCTATCACTTCTGCCAATTCTACCTCTGATCTGATATAACTGTGATAAACCAAAATGATCAGCATCAAGAATAATCAAAGTATTAACATTAGGAATATCAATACCAGTCTCTATAATAGTAGTACATAAAAGAATATCAAATTCATGGTTAATAAAATCAATCATAATATTTTCCAAATGATCCTTAGTCATTCTACCATGTGCATATCTAATAGTGGCCTCTGGAACAAGTTTATGTATTTCATCTAACTTATTATCTAATCTATCAATATCATTATATAAAATAAATACCTGTCCATCTCTAGATAACTCCTTATATATTGCATCTTTAATAATATTTTTATTTTCCGGTATAACATAAGTTTGAATAGGTCTTCTCTTCTCAGGAGGAGTCTCAATAAGAGCAAGTCCTCTAATACCAGACATAGACATTTGCAAAGTTCTAGGTATTGGAGTAGCAGACAAAGTAAGAACATCTATAGAACTCTTATATTTCTTAATCTTTTCCTTATGAGCAACACCAAATCTCTGCTCCTCATCAATAACAAGCAACCCCAAATCCTTAAAATCAATCTTCTCATTAAGAATCTTATGAGTACCAAATAAAATATCAATTTTTCCTTCCTTTAACTTTTCAAGTATTTCTCTTTGCTCTTTAACAGAAGTAAATCTATTAAGAAGAGCAATATTAATAGGAAAATCAATAAATCTATTCAAAGCCGCCTTATATTGTTGACTAGACAAAATAGTAGTAGGACATAAATATGCTACTTGTTTACCATCATTAACAGCCTTAAATATTGCCCTAAAAGCAACTTCTGTTTTACCATACCCAACATCTCCACATAAAAGCATATCCATTGGCTTATTTCTTTCCATTTCCTTCTTTATAATCTCGGTAGCTCTAAGTTGATCAGAAGTAGGAACATAACTAAACTTACTTTCAAATAAAATTTGATTTTCATCATCATGTGAAAAAGCATATCCACTAGAAGCCTCTCTCTCAATAGAAACCTTAATAAGATCTGCTGCTATACTCTCTAATTTCTTCTTAACTCTAGCCTTCCTCTTATTCCAAGAATCAGTACCAAGTTTATCTAACTTAAAGAAAGCACCCTCTTTTCCATTAAATTTAGTAATCTTATCAATCTTTTCAACAGGTAAATATAGAATATCATCATCAGCATATAATAACTTAATATAGTCCTTCTTCATTCCATTCTTAACCAAAGTACATATCTCAATATATTTACCAATACCATGATCAATATGAACAATTAAGTCTCCCTTTTCCAAATTATCAATATTACTAATCTTAGTACCAACCTTATATTTACTCTTTACTTTTCTTTTATCTTCGACCTTACCAAACAAATCATTAACAGACATAACAACATAATTATCAAAAATAAAACCACCATAAATATATTTATTAACAAAATTAATCTTATTATTAATAATATTATTCTCATCAGTAAATATAATATCATCAAGTTCCAAATAAGTGACAATCCTTTTAACAACATTCCTATCATCAACACATAATATAACAGTTTTACCACTTTTAATATATCTAATTAAATCTAACTTTAACTTTTCAAAATTACCACAATAATTCTCAATACTATGTGAAACATATTTCTTATTATTAACATCTAAATCTATTAAATTATCTATATCAAGAATATAAATATTATGTTTATTAGAAATATCTTCAATATCCCACATATAATTAGTCTTAATATCATCATCAAGTTCACTATCATATTCCAATATATTCTCTCTAAGTAAAGAATAACTATTAATAATCTGATTATAATCATAATAAAAAATAACACTATCCGAAACATAATCCCAAAGTCCACTTACAGAATCAGAATAATTAAGTAAATATTTCTGTTTTCTAATTATATTATCCTCTATTTTTCCATCTATTAAAAACTCCGTATAAGGATATATTTTAACACTATCAATAGAAGTATTAGATATCTGATCTTCTAAATCAAAATATTTAATACTATCAATAGTATCACCCCAAAACTCTATTCTAATAGGATTATCAAACTCAATAGGAAATATATCAATAACATATCCCCTAATAGCCATTTCTCCTGTCCTACTAACAACAGGTTTCTTCTCATAACCTAAATCAAATAATTTATTAATAAAATCATCTCTATCAATATCCATATCTTTATTAATATCAATAATTTTATTCTTATATAACTTAGTATTAGGTAAATATCTAAGTATACCCATCAAATTAGTAACAACAATATATTTACCACTACCAAGTAATTTATTCAAAGTAGTAAGTCTATCAATAACAAATTCTGGGCTAATATCAGTAACTTCACTAGTAATAAAATCATCCATCGGAAAAAATAAAACTTTATTAGTATAGTTAAGTAATCTATTATAAACATCATTAGCCTCATATAAAGAATTAGTTATAACCAAATTATTTTTCTTATTTTTAATAAAATAATTATAAATATATAAAGAATTAAGTTCCTTATTTAACCCTGTAACAGCATAATTATCCCTACTATCAATATCAAATAGATTATTAAAAATTCCCATTAATATTTCTCCTTTCCAAGACTAAAAGATACATATTAATGTATCTTATTATAAATCATTCTTTTTATTCATACTATTATAAATTTGTTTCAATCTAGCAATATCACAATTAACAAAATCCTCTAATAAATTACCTACTTTAGCATAAACTTCATCGAGTACTTCACTTTGTTCTTTACTAAATTTACCAAGTACACAATCAATAGCATCTATCATTCTATCTTTTCCATATATTCCAATTTTAAATCTAACATAGTCTCTAGTCTGAATAGCCTTAGTAATACTCTTAAGCCCATTATGTCCTCCACTAGAACTATTATTAACAACCTTAATCTTACCTAATACCATATCCAAATCATCATGCATTATCAAAATATCTTGACTATTAATATTATAAAAATCAACAATCTTTTTAACAGCATTACCAGATAAATTCATATAAGTCAAAGGTTTAGCCACAATTACCTTTTCACCATTAATATTAATATCAAATATATCCGCCTCAAATTTTCTTTCAGTCCTAAAAGAACAATCATATTTTTTAGCAAACATATCTGCAAGTTCATAACCAATATTATGTCTTGTATTTTCATATTCCTTTCCAGGATTTCCAAGTCCCACTACTAACTTCATTATTTTTCCTCCTTATGATATTCTTTATATACTTCATTTTTAGGTATCTTTCTATCTTTAGCTACTTTTTTAATTGCAGTCATAACATCTAATCCAGCCTTAATATACAAGTTAGCAGCTTCTTTAATAGACAAATTATCATCAATAACCTTTTCTTCACATCCACTTACAACAATAACAAATTCCCCTTTTTCAGGAACATTCCTAATAACATCACTAAGTTTTCCCCTATATACAGTTTCAAACTTCTTAGTAATTTCTCTAGAAATACTAATATCTCTATCACCAAATACTTCTAACATCATATTAAGTGTTTTCATAATACGATGTGGTGCTTCATAAAAAATCATAGTATATTCATTATCTTTAAGCATTTCTAATTCATCTCTACGTTTAGAATCCTTACTATTTAAGAAACCATAGAATAAAAAAGGTTGTGGTGATATGCCAGATGCAATCAAAGCACATACAAAAGCAGTTGCTCCAGGTAATGCAATAACATTATAATTATTATCACTAATATACTTAACCGTTTTATATCCAGGATCACTTATAATAGGAGTTCCTCTATCAGTAACTAATCCAACAGAGTATCCATTTTTCAAATATTCAAGTACCTTCTCTTTTAAAATATCTTCATTATGTTCATGTAAAGAAATAAGTTTCTTTTTAATACCAAAATTATTAAGTAAATTAAGCGTAACTCTCGTATCCTCAGAAAAAATAACCTCTACTTCTTCTAATACTTTTACAGCTCTATAAGTCATATCATCCAAATTACCAATTGGTGTAGGAATCAAATATAAACTAGGTGTATCATTATAACTATTTTGTATCATGAACATCATCTCCAAACATATTCTTTATTTCAATATTATAGTTATCATCACTATCATAAACAATCAAAGGATAAATCATCTTTAATCCTTTTTTACCACCTTTTACAAACTCAATAAGCATTAAATCACTATTCCTATTCTCTTTAGGATAAATAAATCTAATTTTCTTAGCCATAAAACCATATTTACTAGCAGTATCTAGTATCTGTGTTAATCTTTCAGTCCTATGAACCATTGCTAACCTACCATTAGTTTTAAGTACCCTTTTAGATATAGTAAATATATCATCTAAATTAAGAAGTTTCTCATGTCTAGCAATAGCCTTCACCGAATTAACATTTTCAAATAAAGAATTATTAGTATCAAAATAAGGAGGATTACAAGTAATAACATCAAAATAATCATCACCAAATAAATTAATAACATTCTTAGCATCATCATTAATAATAGTTATCTGCTTGTCCATCTTATTTTCAATAATAGATTTAACTCCCAAATCAAAAACAGATTTTTGTATCTCAACACCATAAATATTAGCCTTTGTCCTATAACTAAGAAGCATTGGAATAGGAGCATTACCAGTAGCAATATCTAAAATATTTTTGTCTCTTAAATTAATAGTTACAAAATTAGCAAGTAATAAAGAATCTAAAGAAAATTTAAAATAATCAGTATCTTGATAAATATAAGCATCTTTAAAATTTAAGAGATTATTCTTTACTATCATTAACATCTACCTGTACAATTTCATTATCCACAAATACCTTATATTTACCCGCTAATGGTTCAGAAGAAATAACCTTTCCCTCTTTACCATTTATTTTAACCTTTTTACCAACATCAGGAATATTTTTTCTAACCTCCATATACTGTTCATTTTCATAATTTAAACAACATAAAAGCCTACCACAAACCCCATTAATTTTAGTAGGATTTAAAGCAATACCTTGATTCTTAGCCATATTAATTGAAACAGATTCAAAATTAGTTAAAAAAGAACTACAACATAAAATTCTACCACAAGGACCAATACCACCAATTTCTTTAGCTTTATCTCTAACACCAATCTGTCTAAGTTCAATTCTTGTCTTCAAATTAGAAGCTAAATCTTTAGCTAATTTTCTAAAATCAATCCTCTCATCAGCCAAAAAACGGAAAATTAATTGACTCTTATCAAAATTATAATTAGCATCAATAATAGTCATATTAAGATTTTCTTTAAAAGAAAGTTCTCTACACTTTTCTAAAGCTTTCTTCTCATCCTGTATATTTCTCAAATGTTGTTGAAAATCCTTTTTAGTAGCTACCCTAACAACTTCAGGATAAGCATCATTCTCTCTTTTAGAATCAACTATTTCAACAATCTTACCAAACTTAAGACCCTTATCAGTATTAACAATAACAGTTAAATTAACCTTTAAATCTAAACCATTAGAATTAAAATAGTAAACTTTAGTATTATTATTAAACTTTACTCCTACTATTTTCATGAATTATCACCACACATATCTATAACCAATTTATCAATCAATAAATTAATATTCAAATTATACTTAATATTATTTAAAGTATCATTTAAAACTTTAATTTTATCACATAACACATCAATATCATTCATATTAGCAATCTTTATAATATTATCTTCGTAATCATTAAAAAATAATATCTTCAAACCACTCTTATATCTAATAACATCATAATAAAAATAAATCATCAAATTAATACCAATAATATTATAGTTTCTATCCTTAAAATTATTATGCCATAATTTCTTAGTATAAATTAAAGTATCTAACTTATAATTCTCAATATACTCAGTAAACTCAATAACATCATTTATAATCTTTTCTTTATTATCATCAGAAATATCATTATATCCATAACTAATAAGTAAATCAGATAAATTACTAATAGTATCATAACTACATTTCTTCTTATTTAATTTAATCACTTGACATCTAGAAATGATTGTAGGAAGAAGCATATTAATATTATCCGTAATCAAAATGGCAATAATATCATCAACAGGTTCTTCCAAAAATTTTAATATAGAATTAGCAGTCTGAACATTCATCTTTTCAGCAGATCTAATAATATAAATTTTCTTATTTCCTTCAAAAGCCTTATTATTAAATTCACTCTGTAAATCAAGTAATTGATCCTTCTTTATCCACATACCATCAGATTTAATAACCTTAACATCAACATAATTACCATCATCAATACGTTTACATATATTTTTAATATTATTATCATCAGTAATATCCATACAAATAATTTCTTTAACAAAAGATAAAACAATATCCATAACATCAGGATTACCATTAGAATCAAAAATATAAGCATGAGAAAGTTTATTATTTTTAATAGCATTATTAACCATATTATAAAAAATAGGTTGTCCATCTTTATATAATTCTAACATAATTCACCTCTCAAAAAATTAAAATTGAAAACAAGCATAATCCAACTACTGCTGGTAAACCAAAAATACCAATTAAAATAATTGTAAACACATTAAAAGCAATAGTAATTCCTAATGGAAAAACAATAATATTATAAGTATAAATCATTAATATTGCAATTATAACTTTCTTAATAATCAAAAATAATTTATTAAACATAACTCACCAATAAATTATATGATAATTATAATACTATATGTCTTTTCTCCCTTCAAGAGCAAACTCTAATGTCATAGCATCAATATAATCAATATCAGTACCCATAGGAATACCCGTAGCAATTCTAGTAATTTTAATATTTTTATTTTCTAATATTTTCTTTATATATTGCATTGTCGTTTCCCCCTCAATTGAAGGTTTAAGAGCCAAAATAATTTCTTCAATATTTTCTTTATCAATTCTAGAAATCAAACAAGAAATATTAACATCATCAGGTCCAATTCCCTCCAAAGGAGAAATAAGTCCACCTAAAACATGATATTTACCATTATAAATATTAATCTTTTCAAATAAAGAAATATCTTTTGCCTTTTCCACAACAAAGACTATCTTACTATTTCTATTAGAATCAGAACAAATATCACAAATATCATTTTCTGTAATATTTCCACATATAGAACAATTAGTTAGTTTATCTCTAACATCAATAATAGAGTCAGAAAAAGATGTCAATTTTTCTTTACTAAAATTTATTAAAGAAAAAGCAAGTCTCTCTGCTGTCTTTTCACCAATACCTGGTAAATCTTTAAAACAATCAATAATATTTTTTATACTATTAGGATACATTTTACATCAAACCATTTAACATATTACTATATTTACCAAGTTTTTCTTTTTTATCTTTTTCCATATTTTCAATAGCATTATTAACTGCTACTAAAATCATATCTTCTAACATTTCTTTATCATCTTGTTCTATACTATCAACATCTATATTAATAGAAATAAGTTTATTATTTCCTCCAACCACAGCTGTCACCAATTGTGATTTACCTTCATAAGTTTTACTTTCTAACTCATTTTGTGTCTTTTCAATATCTCTTTGCATTTTTTTAGCCTGCATCATTATAGCTTGCATATTCATATTTATCGTTCTCCTTTATTATTTATATTCTATAATACTATCTCCTACTAAATCAATCAAATCATCAATAGAAGATTTTTCTCTCTTATTATTAGCATTATTTTCTAGTTCTTTAACATTATATTTAATTCCTTTTTTTAAATCATCAATATATTTATTTTTAATACCTTTCCATCTATCGTTATCAATGGCAACAACATAAACCTTAGTATTAAAAATTTTTTCTAATAATTTTTCAGTAACCTCTAAATTACTATTAATTCTACTCGCTGTAGAAGGATAATTACAAGATAAAATTACATATTTACTTGCTCCAACCACTATATTAGAATCTTTAAGTAATCCTGAAACAACAGAAAACTCTTCATCATCAATATAATCATCTAAACTATTCCATTTTGATTTAAACTCTTCTAATACATTTTTTGAAGCCAAAGCCAAGGAATTATTAACTCTAAGTTCAACTTGAACATCAGAAATAGAACTATCTTTTATTTCCCGGGAAATATTTTCTTTATCTTGGGAAATATTTTCTCTATCTTGGGAAATATTTTCATTTTTTTCTTTAATTATTTCCCGGGAAATAATTTTTTCATTATTTACAGCTACTCTTCCAAATTTCAAATCAGAATATTTAAGAATTGAAATCATAAATATAATTGAACTATGATTAGAAATTTTTATAGAATTTTGTACACCATTAAGGCTTTCTATTAAATCATATAAATCTTTATCATTATATTTATCAGAAACCAATTTGATATAATCATTTTTAGTAGAAATACTTGATAAAATATTAGCATTTTTATACAAAATAACATCTTTAAGAAAAATAAGCATTTCTTCAACAAATTTATTAATATCTTTTCCAGATTCATCTAAATAGTCAACAAACTCTATTAATTTGACCTTATTATTATTCTTAACGTCATCTAATAATGTATAAAGTTCTTCATACGAAACCGAACCATTAACCTTATAAACATCATCAATAGTAATATTATCATTAGAATATGCTACCAATTGATCTAAAAAGTTTATAGCATCCCTCATTCCACCATCAGATAATCTTGCTATTTCATATAATGCATCGTCATCAATAGTAATATCTTCAAGATTAGAAATTTCTCTAAGCCTTTCCACTATTTTTTTATCATCAATCTTAGAAAATCTAAATTTTTGACATCTTGAAGCTATAGTTAATGGTATTTTATGAGGCTCAGTCGTAGCTAAAATAAATATAACATGACTAGGAGGTTCCTCCAAAGTCTTTAAAAGTGCATTAAATGCTTGTGTTGTAAGCATATGAACTTCATCTATTATATAGACCTTATATTTAGAATTACTAGGAACTAAATTAATTTTATCCCTTAATTCTCTGATTTCATCAACACCATTATTCGAAGCAGCATCAATTTCAACAATATCATTACTATTCAAATAATTAAGACAATTATAACATTTCCCACATGGGTTACCATCCACTAAATTTTCACAATTAACTAATCTTGCAATAATTTTAGCAATAGTAGTCTTTCCCGTTCCTCTAGGCCCACAAAAAAGATAAGCATGGGACACTTTTCCAGAAACAATAGCATTTTTAATAACAGTAACAACATCTTCTTGTCCATAAACACTATTAAAATCAACAGGTCTATATTTTCTATACAAAGCTAAATATCCCATAAAATACCTCCTACATAAACATTATACCACATAAAACAAAGAAAACATCATTTTTTTCTCTTTTTTTTAAAAAAATCAGATAATATTTCAGAGCATTTATAACTTTTAATATAATTCAAAGAAACATATGGCTCTACAGTTGTTTTATTATACATTTGTACGCCTTGCCTGATAGTGCCATAATAAATATTTTTAATTCTGCTCTCCATAATAGCTCCAATACACATCATACAAGGTTCTAAAGTAACATATAAAGAGCAGTCATCTAACCTCCAACTACCCAATTTTCGACACGCTCTGCTGATAGCCACTAGCTCAGCATGCCTTATAGCATCATTTTTTTCCTCTTTTTCATTGTATCCACAGGCAATAAGCTCATCTCCTCGAAATATAGCACAACCAACAGGTATTTCATCCAAATTATAAGCAATTTTAGCTTGCTCAAAAGCCACTTCTAATTTATCAACATCCATCATAATATATTCTCCTCTATGTTCCACGTGGAACATAAAAAAATATTATCATAGTAATTATCAAATTTCAAAATATTATATTTTAAATTAAATAAAACATTTAAAAATCTCATGTTCCACGTGAAACATGAGAAAATTAAAAAAATATAAAATAAAGTAGTAATATTTTATCTTGTTGATAACCAATGTTCCACGTGAAACATTGATTGTTTTTTTATAATTAAATTTATTATTAATAATCATTAACAACAAAAATATAATAATGAAAGAATATAATTCAAAAATTACAAAAAAATATAAATAGCTTTTAAAAATAAATAAAAATTGTTGATGAATTCATGTTCCACGTGAAACATTAAAATAATCATTTATCTAAAAAGCAAGTTATTATCAATTTCAAATATACAAAAAATAATAAATAAAACATATAAAAATAAAATACATATAATTTAATTTGAAAATTATATAGGGAAAAGCTGTTGATAATCTATGTTCCACGTGAAACATAGAATTTACTTTCAAATTTTATTTAATATTTAATACATAAAGCATTTCTAATCAACATATTATTAAAAATTATTTCTATTAAATAATTTTTTTTATGGCTAATTTAATATGTTTTTTACATATATTAATTAACCGTTGATAAGCTATGTTTCACGTGGAACATGAGTTATTATTTTATAATTAAATTTGTTATTAATAATCATTAATGAATAAAATACAATAATAAATATATATAATTCAAAAATCACATAACAAATATAAACGACTTTTAAAAATAAATAAAAAATTGTTGATAATTTCATGTTCCACGTGAAACATGAAATTTTTTAATAGATATTTTTAGAAATATGTTTGTTAAATATAAATAATAATTATTTCCAAAGATTAATTAAATTTATTTTTAATAATTAATTAATTGTTGATAATCAATGTTCCACGTGAAACATAAAAACAAGCATAATTAAAATATAGAAATATAAATAATCACATCAATTAAAACTATTAAATAATTCAAAATAAAAAATAACCAACCCTATGTTCCACGCGGAACATGAAGTTAGTTATCTAATTATTATTGCTATGTTTCACGTGAAACATAGCATAATTTTAAATCTAATTTATCAACAGGCATAAAAAAAGATACACACACTAAATAAATGTTAAAGCTGCTGACTCCCGTCCCTGACTTGGTTCCATCATTTAATGTTGTATCAACAAGTATTATATAACAATTCAAAAACATAGTCAATATAAGCAAAGAAACATACAAATGTATGTTTATTTGCTTATAAACTATATATATTAAAGAATTTTATAAAATTAATAATTGCTTAATTGTGGTTAGAATTTAGTAATAAAAATTATTTCCCGGGAAATAAAATATAAAAATGAAGACACCAAGACTTCATTTTTTACATTAAAGACTACAGACTTTAATGTACACTGAGAGATATAATATAGCTCGAAGTGAAAAAAAAGAAAGCTATTCACTTTCCTTTTCAATATTTTCACCATTAATATTATCATCGCTAACTTCTTCTCTATCAACAATAGAAGTAGAACTAACAATACTATCTTCTTTTAAATTAATAAGTTTAACACCTTGAGTAACTCTACTCATAGTAGAAATCTTATCAACAGCCAATCTAATAATAATACCAGAATCAGTAATAATCATTAAGTCTTTACTATCATCAACAGTCTTAAATGACACAATAGAACCATTCTTTTCAGTAATATTAACAGTCTTAACACCTTTACCACCACGATTAGTAATTCTATATTCATCAACAGGAGTCTTCTTACCATAACCCTTTTCAGTAATAACAAGTACATACTCATTAGGTTCAACAATCTCCATACCAACAAGTATACCACCATCAAGATTAATACCTCTAACACCAGAAGCACTTCTACCCATAATTCTAACAGTACTTTCATTAAATCTAACCATTCTACCATTAGAAGAAGCCATTAATATCTCATCATTACCAGTAGTTTTCTTAACAGATACTAGTTCATCATTATCTTTTAAAGTAATAAACTTTTTACCATTAGTCCTAATACTATCAAATTCAGATATATCAGTCCTTTTAATTAAACCATTCTTAGTAGCAAAAACTAAACATTTGTATTCATCATCATTAGATATTTTCAATAAAGAAGTAATCTTTTCATCTTTATCTAAAGATAACAAATTAATAATAGGTAATCCCTTAGATTGTCTACTATATTCAGGAATTTCATAACCCTTAATTCTATATACTTTACCCATATTAGTAAACATAAGAATATAATCATGACTAGTAGCATTAATCAAATGCTCTACAAAATCCTCTTCATTAGTAGCCATACCTTTAACACCCATACCACCTCTATTTTGAGTTTTATAAGTATCAGCAGGTAATCTCTTAATATAACCCTTATTAGTTAAAGTAATAACAACATTCTCAACAGGAATTAAAGATTCATCTTCAATATAATCAATAGCAGTCATATCAATATGTGTTCTTCTCTCATCAGCATATTTATCTTTAATTTCAAGCATTTCAGTCTTAATAACTTCAAGAATTTTCTCTTCACTAGCTAATATTTCTTCTAATTCCTTAACTAATTTCTCAAGTTCAGCAATCTCTTCTTCAATCTTAGATTTTTCAAGTCCAGTAAGTCTCTTCAATCTCATATCAAGAATAGCTTGAGATTGAACCTCTGATAAAGCAAAATTAGACATAAGTCCAGCTTTAGCCTCATCGTCATCAGCAGACTCTCTAATAATCTTAATAACCCTATCAATATTATCAAGAGCAATCTTTAAACCATCTAATATATGTAATCTATCCTTATATCTCTTTAAATCAAATTGACATCTACGATAAATAACATGTTTCTGATGATCAATATACTTCTCAATAATCTCTCTTAAACCAAGTGTTCTAGGACTACCATCAACAAGCATTAAAAAATTAATACCATAAGAAGTTTGAAGCTGTGTATGCTTATATAAATTATTCAAAACAACGTTAGCATTAGCCTCTTTCTTAACATCAATAACAATCTTAATACCCTCTAAAGCCGATTCATCACTTAAATTAGAAATACCATCAATAACCTTATCTCTAACAAGTTCACCAATTCTTTGAATCAAAGCCTTCTTATTAACTTGATATGGAAGTTCTGTAATAACAATTCTGTGCTTATTATGAGTCTCTTCTACAGTAGCCATACCTCTAATAGTAATAGCTCCTCTACCACTCTCATACGCCCTTTTAATACCACTATTACCAAGAATAACACCAGCAGTAGGAAAATCAGGTCCCTTAATATACTGCATAAGTTCAGTAACAGTAATATCTGGATTATCAATATAAGCAACACATCCATCAATAACTTCACCCAAGTTATGTGGTGGAATATTAGTAGCCATACCAACAGCAATACCCATATTACCATTAACTAATATATTAGGAAATCTGCTAGGTAAAACAACAGGTTCCTTTCTCTGACCATCATAATTTTCCGAAAAATCAACAGTATCCTTATTTAAATCTCTTAAAAGTTCCATCGATATCTTAGCAAGTCTAGCTTCAGTATAACGACTAGCAGCAGCACCATCACCATCAATAGATCCAAAATTACCATGTCCATCAACAAGAGTATGTCGATAAGTAAAATCTTGTGCCATTCTTACCATAGATTCATAAATAGCAGAATCACCATGTGGATGATAATGACCCATAACAGCACCAACAGCATTAGCAGATTTCTGATATTTCTTATCAGGAGTCATACCCTCTTCATATAAAGTATATAAAATTCTTCTATGAACAGGCTTAAGACCATCTCTAACATCAGGAAGAGCTCTTGCAACAATAACACTCATCGAATAATCAAGGAAAGACTTCCTCATTTCACCAACAATATTAACAGCTACTTTTCTATCTCTTTCATGATTATTATCCTCACCCATATCTTCTATATTTAAATTTTTATCTATATTCTTATCTTCCATCATAAACCTCCTATATATCCAAATTCTCTACAAATAGAGCATTATCTTCAATAAACTTTCTTCTAGGTTCAACTTCTTCACCCATAAGTAACTGGAATGTTTCATCAGCAAGAATAGCATCATCCAAAGTAACTTGTTTTAATATTCTCTTATCAATACCCATTGTTGTTTCTCTAAGTTCTTCTGGATTCATCTCTCCTAAACCTTTCATTCTACCAATTTCATACTTCGTATTAGCAGGTAAAGTAGCTAAATATTCATCTCTTTCCGCTTCATCAAGTACATACTTAATATTTTTACCATGTTTAATTGAATATAAAGGAGGCTGAGCAGCATATATATGACCATTCTCTACTAATGGCTTAAAATATCTATAAAATAAAGTAAGTAATAATGTTCTAATATGTGCTCCATCAACATCAGCATCAGTCATAATAATTATCTTATAATATCTTAACTTAGATATATCAAATTCTTCACCAATACCAGTGCCTAAAGCCGTAATCATAGTTCTAATCTCTTCATTAGCAAGAATTCTATCTAATCTAGCCTTCTCTACATTAAGTATTTTACCTCTAATAGGAAGAATAGCCTGCGTAATAGGATCTCTTCCCATCTTAGCACTACCAGCAGCAGAATCCCCCTCTACAATAAACATTTCTGATATAGTAGCATCTTTAGAAGAACAATCAGTAAGTTTACCCCAATAATTAGTAATTTCAAGTCCACCTTTTCTTCTAGTTAACTCTCTAGCTCTTCTAGCAGCAACTCTAGCCCTAGCAGCAGTCATTGACTTTTCTATTATAATTTTAGCATCATTAGGATGTTCCATTAAAAATCTCTCAAATGCCTTAGCAAATATACTAGCAGCTACTTTTCTAACTTCACTATTACCAAGTTTAGTCTTAGTTTGTCCCTCAAATTGAGGTTCAGGTACTTTAGCAGATATAATCATTGTTATACCTTCTCTAACATCATCACCGCTAAGAGGTTCATCATTATCTTTAAGTATTTTATTTGCTTTAGCATAATTATTAATAATTCTAGTTAGTGCAAGTTTAACACCATCTTCATGAGTACCACCTTCAGGAGTAATAATATTATTAACAAAAGAGTAAACAGTAGCATTATATCCATCATTATATTGAAGAGCAACTTCTATTGAAATATCATTTTCCATTCCTTCAACATATACAATATCTTCATGGATAGGAGTCTTATTTTTATTTACATAAGCAACAAACTCTTTAATACCACCTTCATAAACAAAAGTATCAGATTCTCCTGTTCTATCATCCATAAGAATAATTCTAAGTCCTTTATTTAAGAAAGCAAGTTCCCTAGTTCTAGTTTTTAATGTTTCGTAATTAAAAGTAGTAGTCTCTTTAAATATTTCATCATCAGGCATAAAAGTTACTGTCGTACCGGTTCTATCTTCACTACATTCTCCTATTACCTTTAAAGGTTCTACAGTATGTCCACCATTAGCAAACTTGATATAGTGAACTTTTCCCTCTTTGTAAACAGTTACTTCTACCCATTTACTAAGAGCATTAACTACAGATGCTCCAACACCATGTAATCCACCAGATACTTTGTAGCCACCACCACCAAATTTACCACCAGCATGTAATACTGTATATACCGTCTCAACCGTAGATAATCCTGTCTTAGGATGTACTTCAACAGGTATACCTCTACCATCATCTTTAACAGTAACAGAACCATCTTTATTAACAATTATTTCAATATCATCACAATATCCTGCTAAAGCCTCATCGATAGCATTATCTACTATTTCCCAAACTAAATGGTGTAATCCTTTCTCACTAGTACTACCTATATACATACCAGGTCTTTTTCTTACTGCTTCAAGTCCTTCTAATACTTGAATATCCGAAGCATCATAATGTTCATTACTATTCATTTTTTATCACCTTCCTGCATCAAATTATTTCCCGGGAAATAATTTTACCATTTTCTATTCTATAAACATTAGCTTTATTTCTCACATTTTTATCAATATTTTCAATATCTGTAGTAGTAACTATTGTTTGAATATCATTATCTAAATATTTAATCACCTTATTTCTCTTATCAATATCTAATTCACTAAATATATCATCCAAAAGTAAAATAGGTGTATCAGATAAAACATCCGTAAATAGTTTAACTTCTGCTAACTTAAGAGCAAGTACAGCACTCCTTATTTGCCCATTTGAACCATATAAAGATAAATTCTTCCCATTCAAATCAAAATAAAAATCATCTCTATTAGGTCCAATAAAAGTAATCTTATACTGAATTTCTCTTGATAAATTACTTTTAAGTTTATCTTTAAACATATCTTTATCTAAATTACTAACATTAGAAGTATATATCATCTTAAGTCCTTCTAATCCTGTAATAGAACTAAATATATCATCTATATATTTATTAACTAAGTCTACATATTTCCTTCTAAAATTATAAATAACTATTGATAAACCAATATATTTATCATTAAGAATATCTAAATAATTCATATCACTCTCTTTATTAATATTAATAATCTTCAAAAATTCATTTCTTTGGCGTAAAACTAAATTATAATTATTTAAATTTGCTAAATAAATCTTATTAATTTGACTAATTTGAATATTAAAGTATTTTCTTCTACAAGATGGACTATCTTTAAATATTCTAATACTATCACTACTAAAAAGAATAACATTTATCTTAGAAATATAGTCACTTAATTTTTTGATCTCTTTTTTATTTATCTTAACAACCTTACCATTCTCATTAATTAATAGTTCAAGTTCATCATAAGAACCATTATAATCAACAATTCCTTTAATCATTGAATATCTACTATTAAAATTAATAAGATTCTTATCATTAATAGATAAAAAAGACTTCGTAACAGCAAGTACATAAATAGATTCTAGTAAATTAGTTTTTCCCTGAGCATTATCTCCTATTATAATATTTAAATTATTATTAAGTTCTAATAAAATATCATCATAATTACGATAATTTTTTAAATAAATTTTTTGTAATTTCAATATAAAGTTATTTTCTTGCCCATATTTTCACCTTTACTAATCTCATGTACCCCTATACATATATAATTATACCATATTTCAATAAAAATTAAAAGAAAAAAAACATATTTTCTATGTATTTTTTCCTTATTTTTCAACGGTTTTTCTCATAATTCCATTTAAGTATTTTTCTATCTTTATACACTTAGTAATTTGATTATCAATCGTAGTATAAGGTACCTTAATATTCATCTCTTTACCATTCTCAAAATATATTTTTGTACCATTACTTTCTTTAACATATCTAGTAATATTATTATAAGCAAGCCATATACATTTCTTAGAACTAGGAGTACATGTAGGAAAGAAAATAATCATATTATAAGAAGATACAATAATAGGAGTCTTAATATAATAATTAAAAATATCAATAACAAATTGCCTCTGAATATTATAAGAATTACCATAAAAATTACACCCATATTTAAGTAATTTAAGACAATCAATACTCAAATAAAAATCCTTATTCTTCTCCATAACATAAGTACCATATCCATTAGAAGTAAAGCACAAAACATCATCAGTAATAATATAATTTCTCATAAAATCCCCCTCTCCACATATAAAAATATGTACCATGTATTAAAGCATATAATCATGTCGAATTTTATCAAAATATGTCGTAAATTATCAAAAATTTTTCTTTTCTTAACATTTCTATCATCAAAATTACTGTTTTATCACAAAAAAAAATAGATAAAAGAATCAAATCTCTTATCTATTAAACAAATATAAATCAAAATTAGCAAGTCTTAATAGGTAAAACAAGTTGTACCAAAGAATCATCTTCATTACTCTTAATAACAATAGGAGAACTATCATTATTCATACATAAAACAATCTTTTCTTTATTAAAACTCTTAATAGCATCTAACATAAACTTAGAACTAAACGAAATTTCAATATTCTTATCATTTTCTACATTGATTTTTTCCTCTACTTTACCAATTTCTGGACTATTTGAAGAAATCATAAGTTCATTACCTTTTAAAGATAACTTAATAGTATTCTTTTCTCTATCAGAAGTAAGTAAACTAGCTCTATCGATCATATTATATAAATCATTAAAAGAACATTCAAGTAATATATTAAAATTCTTAGGAATAATATCACTAGTAGTAGGATAAGTACCAGAAAGTAATCTAGATAAAAATACAATATTACCATATTTAAATAAAACTTTATTACTAAATAAATGTAATTCTAAAGATTCTTCATCATTATCAAGCATTTTAGTAAGTTCTACTAAGTTCTTACCAGGAATAACAATATTAATATCACTTTCATCAACTTTATCAATAGCTACTAATTTTCTAGCAAGTCTATATGAATCAGTAGCAATAACATCTAATTCTCCATTATTAATTCTAAAATTAATACCTGTAAGAAGTGGTCTAGTTTCACTTTGTGAAATAGCAAATACTGTTTGATTAATAATATCCTTAAATACTCCATTGTTAATAACAATAGGCTCCTTAGTTTCATCTAAATCTAAATTAGGAAATTCATTAGGATTAATACCATTCAAATTAAATTCTGTATTATCTGTACTAACAATCATCTTATATCCATCAATAACTTCAATAGATATATCTGTATTAGGAAGTTTTCTTATTATCTCAACAATATATTTACCTCCTATTACTATACTACCTGTTTCTTCTAAACTTGTTAACTTATTCTTTGGTATAAAAGATCTAATAGAAACATCAGTATCACTTGCATATAAATATAATCCATCATCCTTTAAATCAAACTTAATACCTGTTAATATAGGAATTAAGTTTTTAGTAGATATTGCTCTTGCTGTATTATTCAAACTTTCTAATAATATTTCTTTCTTTACGACTAATTTCATTTTTATCATCCTCTTTCTTTTATTATTTATTATATTATTATTATTATGCTGTGGATATTGTGGAAAACTCACATATATCCTTGTTTTATATACCTTTACTTATCCACAATACTTGTTGATAACTTTAAACTTATCCACTATCAACAACTATATTCTCTTTTTTAACTCCTCAATTACTGTTTGTAACTGATAATTTGTCTCCAAATCTTTCTCTATTTTTTGATATGCACTTATTATAGTTGAGTGGTCTCTACCTCCAAAGTAAGTTCCCATTTTTGGATACGATTCATTTGTCATTATTCTACACAAGTATATAGCTATTTGCCGCTGATAATTTATATCTTTACTCCTTTTTTTACCTTTTAAATCTTCAATATCTATCTTAAAGTACTCACAGACAATCCTTTGAATCCTATGAATATCATTTTTATATACACTACGCTCACTTATTTTATCTTTTAAAGCTTCAATAGCAATATCCAAAGTAACAACTCCATGGTTCATCATCAGTGCATAAGCAAAAACCCTTGTAATTGCTCCTTCTAACTGTCTAACATCAGAATCATTAATATTAGCGATATATTCAATAACTTCAATTGGAATATCTTCCGCTGCTTCCTGATGTGCTATCTTCCTTTTAATAATATCTACTCTCAGTCCAAAATCAGGTGGAGTAATATTAGCAGTAAGACCCCAATTAAATCTTGTAATAAGCCTATTTTCTAACATCTTCAAATCATCAACAGACCTGTCGGAAGCTATAATAATTTGTTTATTTGAGTCATGTAACTGATTAAAAGTATGAAAAAATTCTTCTTGCCCCTTAGTAGCGGATCCCAAAAATTGAATATCATCAATAATTAAAACGTCAATATTTCTATACTTATTCTTAAAAGAATCAATCTTATCAAAAGTATTCTTCTCATTATTTCTAACCGCCGCTATATAATCATTAACAAACTGTTCACTTGACACATACAAAACCTTTTTATTAGTATTTTGAATAATATAATTACCAATAGCATGCATTAAATGTGTTTTACCAAGTCCACTTTTACCATATAAAAATAAAGGATTATATGCTTTACCAGGTTTTTCCGCCACCGCTCTAGCAGCAGTAAAAGCAAACCTATTTGAGTTACCTACAATAAAACTATCAAAAGTATATTCGCTATTTAGATTAGCGGAAGCACTAGTTTGATGTGGAACTCCCATATTTTCATTAGAAGTACCAATAATAACCTCTTCATTATTATCACTAATTTCATTAATTTCGTTTTCTAAAATAAATTTAAAATTAAAATTTGTTCCCGTAATAGAATTAAAAGTTTCTTCAATATCATCAATATAATTTTCTTCTAAATGTTTTTTATGTAAAGCTAAAGGAACAATAATAGTGGCAGTACCACCATCTAACTTATATAATTTAGTATCCTTAAACCAAGTATCATAAGATAAAGGAGTAATACGTTCTTTAATTTTATCAAGAAATTCATTCCATAAATTATCCGTATTCATATCAAAACCTCCTTAATCAAATCTGCCATTAATCTTATTATATCTCAAAAAAAAATTTTGTCTAGATATTTTTTTTAATTAACAGGTAAAATAACAAGTTATCCACAACTTATCAACAATATAATACCATATAAAATAAGACTTTAAAAGACTTTTCCACAATTTTTGTCAATTTTTGTTGTCAACAGTCAACAGCTTTACTTTTCCATAGCCCTGTGGATATTGTGGATAAATAAAAAAAGCCTTGATTTATAAGGCTTTATTCTAGTTACTTTTCCACTGTATCATCCACTTGTCAAATATTTTAGCATTTGTACTCTGTGGTTCTGGATTAGGAAGTTGCATTTTTACAATAAGTGGAATCTTCATCATTTTACCAAATGCAACACAAGTACCAGATTGAAGTGATTTTTGTTTTTCAATAACATCACTACTAATATTAGGAACCATCTTTTCAATATACTCCAAATCACTAGGATGGTTAATTTTAAATATTAAGAAATTACTACACTGTGATAAAACAGTTTCAGATAGTTCAGTAGGTCTTTGTGTAATTAAGTCAAGACATATACCAAATTTTCTACCTTCCTTAGCAATTCTTTCAAATATATTGTATCCAAGAATATTAATATCATTATCCTTCTGAACATATCTATGAGCCTCCTCTAGCATAAGATGCATTGGCATACTACCTCTAGTAGGAAGTTTTTTAGCAAAGTTAAAGATAATTCTTGCATATACCTTAACAAGAGCTTTAGCAAATCTATCATCTATATTTTCTAATACAAAATTAATAATTTGTGCTCTCTTATTATTACCAACTAATATTAAATCAGATATAAATTCATTTACAGTAATAAACTTATCACATTCAAAATACTTTCTCATAGAACTATTAGCAATAGTATGTAATTTAACTTTTAAAGCCGTAGCTTCAGCATAAGATTTCTCATTAAGAAGAAGTCCTTCAGATATTAATGTAAAGTTAAGAGCTACTTCTAAATCGTCAATTGTAAAGAAAGTAGGTACATAATCTTCATTCCACTTAGTCTCATTATCTACAAACTTTTTAATATATTCAGTAATAAGAATTCTTTCTACAAATTGTCCCTGACTATCAATTTCAAAACATTTTCTAAAGGTTCTAGTATAACCAACACCAGGTACTTCAACATCTAAGTTAAGTTCAGGTGTATGACAATCAGTTAAAATAGAAAATATTTGGTCTCTAATTCTAGCAGATACTTGATTAGAATACATAACTGATACAATAGCGGATGCAATTAAATGGTTTTTATATCTATTAGATTCCTCATCATTTTTAGCAAATAAAGAAACATAAGCAAGCATCTTTTCAATAATCATAATTTGTGAATAATCAGTTACATCAAGTATATTAGCATAATCATCAACAGAAAGTAACCATAAAGGTAATTTAAGAATATTAACTCCCTTATCAGTATCAGTACTAAACATCTTGTAATTAAAATTGTAATTATAACTAGAAATACTACTAAAAGCACTATCATATTCATCAGTATTATTAAAGATAAAAAGAATACTATTAAAAGGAATATAATTAGGCATAGTAAATAAATTTTGTACTAATCTAGCAACACCATAAGTTTTACCAGAACCAGTATTACCAAAAATAGCACTATGATTGCTCCACATATCATCAATATTAATTTTAATAGGGCTATCATTATACAAAGGAGAAAGTCCTAACATCATCGCAGTATTGTCATTATACCCAGTAAGTTCTGCTAATTCATCAGCATTAATAATTCTAATTTTAGAATTAATACTAGGTTTTCTAATAATACCATCATAAAATTTACTTCCATGAAATTCTCCTAAAAAACTAATTTTAGCCTCTCCGTTCATAATTTCTTCTACTTCACCTAATATTTTTTTATTATTTTCTTCAAAAACAACATTTAAGTTAAGTAAATCATCAGTAATAACATTATCAATTTTAACAATAGCATAATTTTTACTAATAGCAATAATTTCTTTAAACATAATCGCCCTTCTTTCTATTCTAAGTAAATTATACCAAATAAATATCAAAAAATAAATAACTTTTTAATAATTTTTTAGAGTAGTTCGCACTTTGTTGCTCACTATTTTTAAAGCCTAAGGTCTTTAAAAACTAATTTTAAGCCAAAATTGTCTTAAAATTAATATTTTTCTTCAAATATTTACAAAATATTAAATATATAGTATAATTTCATTAGTGGTGATTTCTGTGAAAAAAGAAGTAAAACAAAAAAAGAATAAAAAAAATATAAATAAAAATAAAAAAACAAAATATGAAGAAATAAAAAATAAAGTTAAAGATTTTATTTTAAAATATTATTATATATTAATTATATCATTACCTTTTATATTAATCGATATAATAACTAAAATATTGGGATACAAAATACATTTCTATGGAATATTTAGATTAGTACCATGTTTATTTACTCTCACATATATAATCCTAATGGTTGGAATATCCCTATTCTTAGAAAAAAAGAAAGGTAAGATAGTATATACAATCTTTTTTATATTAGCCTTTGCTTTATTTATAACTAACAATATCTACTATTCAATGACTAACACATTCTTTGATTTTAGTTTAATTATGTTAGCGGGAGAAGGCTCAGACTACTTTATGGATGCTATTTTAAATTGTAATATTTGGGTATATATATCAAGTGTAGTAATAATAATATCTTATATATTTGGATTAAAACAATTTAAAGAAAGAAAGAAAACAGACTTAAAAAAAATAATAAAAGTATTTTTCTTATTTTTAATTCTTCATTTAATAACTCCATTATTCTTAGGAAAACCAAATGATGCCTTAACATGGAGTACATGGAGAAATCCAAGAAATATATATATAAATTTCAATGATAACAATAAAAGTATGATGGTATCAGGAATATATGAATATAGTGTTAGAAATTTCTATATAACATTTATTAAAGCTAAAAAAACAGATAATGAAGAAGATATAACTTTTCTTAAAGAAGAATATAATAAAGAAGAAGAAAATTATCAAACAAATTATACTGGAAAATTTAAAGATAAAAATGTAATCTTTCTACAATTAGAGGGAACCGATAACTGGTTAATAACAAAAGAAGATACACCAACTCTATATAATATGATGAATAATTCTATTAACTTTACTAATCATTATTCATATTATAATGGCGGTGGATCAACCTTCAATTCAGAGTTTGCAGTAAATACAGGATTTATAACTCCTCTATCATATACCCAAAATGCTTATTCATTTAATAAAAATTCATTCCCATATTCATTAGCAAAATTATTAAAAAATGAAAATTATAGTGTTAATGCCTTCCATATGAATGATGGAGAATATTATTCAAGAGCAACAAATTATAAAAACTGGGGTTATGATAACTATTATGGTTTAAAAGAACTAGGAACATATAAAGATGATTCCTATACATTAGATAGAGAATTAATATTAAATGAAACATTTAAAGAAAAAATGTTTAGTGAAGAAAAATTTGCCGATTATATAATAACTTACTCAGGACACTTACCATTTACTACAGAAAAAGGTGTATGTAAAAAATTAGTAACTGAAGATATATTAAAAGAACAAGGATTAGAAGAACTTCCATCAGATTATGTTCTACCTACTATGAGTGAAGAAGATTGTGCTAGAAGACAAGCTAAAGAAACAGATTATATGGTTGAACTTCTAATAAATACACTAACTGAGAAGAATTTAATAGACAATACAGTAATAGTAGTATTCACTGATCATTATCTATATACCTTATCAGATCAAACAATATTAGATAAATATAAAGATACAAGTAATAATTTAATAAATCATACTCCATTCTTTATATGGGACAATGGAAATACTAAAAAGAAAGTAACATCTGTAACATCACAATTAAATATATTACCTACTATAATAAATCTATTAGGTTTAGAATATCATCCTAATTACTATATAGGAAAAGATGCTTTAAATGGTAGTTACAATGGCATAGTCTTCTTTAGTGATTATTCATGGTATGATGGAAATGTATATGTTGATGGCGGAGCAGTAACCAATAACAAATACATAGACCAAGTATCATTAGAAGATAAAAATTATTATATAAACTACATTATAAGAAAAAACGATTTAACATTAAAATATAATTATTTCAAAAAGATATCTACTTCAAAAGATAAAGAAGTATAAAAAAAGCTCACTTTAATTTAGTGAACTTTTTCTTTTACATTAGTATCAATATCATCAATAGTAACTTTACTATCATGTGGTATAGGTTTCCATGTAACTTTCATAAATAATGCTGCATAAGTAGTATATCTACCAATAATATCAAATATTGGCCAAGTAATAGTATATAATACTTTTTTCTTAAAAGTCATCTTTTTAATATTTTTTCTTTCAATAATAAATACATAAACAGCTACCCACATGTTCTGTATATACATACCCATTCGATAGAATAATCTAAGCCAAATAGCAGTAATCATTCCAATAAATAAAGCATTAATACCAGGTTCTACAGAAATCTTAATTGAAAATAAATTTCTAAGACCTTTAGCCAAATAAGTACCACCACTAAGTAAATCAATATTATTAATACCATTGTTGTAGTAATAGCAACTTCCCATAATAAGAATAACAATAATCCATTTAGCTAAATTAAATACTGAAAAAGGTGTTAATTGAAGTAAAGTATCATAAGAAGCAAATCTATGTCTAATAGATTCAATAATACTAAGAATAATATCTTTAAAAGATTTATTATTCTTCTTAGTATTTTCTCTCCACTTAGTTTTAATAAATAATTTACCAAAGAAAATATTTAAAAATAAATAAGGACCACTTTCACAGAAGGCAAGTAAATGACCTTTTGACCATCTAAGTCTTTGTCTTAATGCAATCTTTAAGCTAGTAGGTTGTTCATCATAAAACATAGCTTCATCATTATAAGTAATCTGATATCCCTGTGCAACAGCATCTGCTGTAAGTGCTCTATCTTCAGTAAGAGAAGTATACTTCCACCCATCCTTTACTATCTCACTAGCAAATAAAAAACCAGTACCCTGTATATTAGTAGCTAGTCTAAGAACAGACCTAGCTCTATGATTACATCTTATCGATCTAATCCAGTGAATAGCATAAGTAGAAGCAATCCAGTTTTCATCAAAATTCTTCGTATTACGATAAGAAGTAATAATTTTTTCACCAGAATCAAAGGCATCATTCATCTTAGAAATATAATTTCCATTAAGAAGATTATCAGCATCAAAGATAAAGTATCCCTCAAAACTCATTCTACCATAATCTTCACCTATTTTTTCTAATAAATATTGAAGAGCAAATCCTTTAGTTTTATGTTCATTATCAAATCTTTCGTAGCAGATAGCTCCATGCTTTCTAGCAATCTCTGCGGTATTATCAGTACAATTATCCGCTACTACAAAAGTAGTAATAAGTTCTTTTGGATAATCTTGCTTATTAATACTATCAAGTAAGTTACCAATAACATTTTTTTCATTTCTCGCTGCTATCAATATAGCATATTTATGTTTATTTTTAGCAGGTTTAAACTTCCTAGTAAAAAAAACACCAATTAACCAATATAAAGTTTTATAAGCCATCATAATAACAAGAATCTTACCAATAATATTGTATACATTTTTCCAAGCAAGATAAGAATCTCCTATTGAATTAATAATATTTAAAAAATACATCACATACAACCTCACTTCAGAAATATTGTATCATACATTGACATTTAATACAATAAAAAAACTCCCTAATAAAAAATGTTTGAATAATTATGTTAAATATGATATTATATAACCGGTGATAATTATGCATGTAATAGGAGTAATAGCGGAATATAATCCTTTTCACAAAGGACATTTATATCAAATAAATAAAATAAAAGAAAAATATCCCAATAGTCTTTTAGTAGTGGTCACTTCGTCTTCTTTTACACAAAGAGGAAATATCTCACTATTAAATAAATGGGATAAAACAAAAATAGCTTTAGAAAATAATGTTGATTTAGTCGTAGAACTACCATTTGTCTATTCAACTCAGTCTTCTGATCTTTTTGCAGAAGGTGCAATTAGTATTCTAAATGCCTTAAAAATAGATACTCTTGTTTTTGGTACAGAAAGAGATAATATTAGCGACTTAGAACTTCTAGCAGATATTCAAATAAATAATATAGAGTATCAAGACAAAGTAAAAGAATATCTAAGTCAAGGATTAAACTATGCAACATCTACTAATAAAGCCCTTGAAGATTTAACTAGTATAAAAGTAGATACTCCAAATGACCTATTAGCCCTCTCTTATATAAAACAAATAAAAAAACATAATTATTCAATAGAATATTTAAATATAAAAAGAACAACATCATATCACGGTTCAGAAGTATTAGATAACATAACATCAGCATCAAATATCAGAAAACTATATCTATCAGATAATTGTATAGATAACCTAGTACCTTTTGATAAAAAATATCTTTATAAAATAGATATGAATAAGTATTATGACATACTAAAATACAAAATATTAATAGAAGATACAAGTATCAGTAAATATCAAACAGTAGATGAAGGCATTGAATCAAGAATAATAAAAAGTATTTATATATCAAATAACTATGAAGAATTAATTCAAAATATCAAAACTAAAAGATATACTTATAATAAAATATCTAGAATGCTTCTTCATATACTCGTAGGCTTTACTAAAGAAGAAGCTAATAATATATCTATAGACTACATAAGAATATTAGGTTTTACTAGAAGTGGTCAAGAATATTTAAATAAAATAAAAAAAGAATTATCAATACCTTTAGTTATAGGATATAAAAAAAATATATCTAAAGTATTAGATATAGAATTAAAGGCTACCAAAATATATACCTTAGTTACAGATATGTCTCTTATTAAAAGAGAATATCAAATAAAACCAATAATTAAAGAAAATAATGACTAAAAATGTCTTTTATTTTCCCGCTAAATAGAGATTCAATAATCTCTTTTTTTTCATCATTATCCTTAGATAAAAGTAAACTAGCTATTAAAGTAATTTTTTCCTTGTTACCATTCTTATATTTATCATATTTTTCTTTTACATTAATATATTTAGTATCTTCATCACTATCGATATCATTCATAGTAAATATATAAGCTTTAAATCTATTATTATTCTTATTATCATAAATATTAAGAATAATATTGTCTCCTAATACTTTATATTGAATATAGACATACTCTTCCTTTTTAATATCAAAATCATAACCAAAAATATCATTTACAAAGTCATTAAGTAACCCCTCATTCATTACATCAATTAAAGATAATCTAAATATTTCGTCATTCATAAAATTCACCACTTTTAAATTACCATATAGATAATAGTAAAGTCAATAAAAAAAATAAAATGTAACCAAATGGATTACATTTTTAGTGTCAAATTATTGTAAAGTTTGGCACTTAGGACAATAATAAGTACCTCTACCACCAACTTTAATCTTTTCAATTTTCGTATTACAAGTAGGACAATTATTTTTATCCTTACCATGAACAAATAATTCATTTTGAAATAAACCGTGAACTCCATCAACAGAACTATATGTTCTAATAGTAGTTCCCCCTTTTTCAATAGCGGCCTCTAAAACTTTTTTTGTATATTTAATTATATTTTCAGCTTCTTCTTTAGTAATTAAATTACATTTCTTCAAAGGATTAATTTTAGATAGAAATAAAATTTCATCAGCATATATATTACCAATACCAACGATTATATTTTGGTCAAGTAAAACGCTCTTAATAGGTAATTTCTTTTTCTTATATTTATCAAGTAAATATTCACTAGTAAGATTATCATCCCAAGGTTCAAGACCAAGCTTCACTAGTGGTCCTATCTTATCGATATCTTCTTTTTTTATAAGATACATTTTACCAAATTTTCTAGTATCCATATATCTAAGTTCGCTACCATCATCTAAGTCAAAAATAACATGTTCATGTTTATTAATATCATCATCTTTAGTCTTAAAAAAGTATTTACCTTCCATTCTAAGATGTGACAGAAGATAATAATCGTCTAAATCAAACATCAAGAATTTGCCTCTTCTTTTAACATCATTAATACTTTGATTAGCAGTCTCTTTAATAAATTTCTCTTTACTAGGATATGCAATAATATTATCCCATAAAACTCTAGTTCTAATTATTTTTTTATTATTTAATCTTAACTTTAAAGATTCTTTAACAGTCTCTACCTCTGGTAATTCTGGCATATATATCACCTCTTTTATTACTTAAATTATTTCCCAAATTATTTCCCGGGAAATAATTTTACTTATTTAGCCTCATACCAATTATTTCCCAACTCAATATCTACATCAAGTGGTACCTTTAAATCAAATACATTAGTCATAGTATTATATACAATCTCTTTAACTTTATCAATTTCATCATCATATACATTAAATATTAATTCGTCATGTACTTGAAGAAGCATCTTACTCTTAATATTTTCTTTTTCAAATATTTCATCAATTTCAATCATAGCTTTTTTCAAAATATCTGAAGCTGACCCTTGAACAGGAGTATTAAGAGCCATTCTTTCACCCATATTTCTAATCATATAATTAGTACTCTTTAATTCATCAATAACTCTCTTTCTATTCATAATAGTTTTAACATAGCCATTCTTTTTAGCAGTTTCAATTTCTTTATCCATATAGTCTCTAACACCTGGATAAGTATCAAAATATTTATTAATAAATTCTTTAGCCTCTTTAACTGGAATACCTAAGTCTTCAGCTAAGCCATAACTACTAATACCATATAAAATACCAAAGTTAACAGCTTTAGCCTGCCTACGCATATTTTTAGTAACACCTTCTTGTGGTACTTTAAATATATCCATAGCGGTCTTAGTATGAATATCTATACCTTCATTAAAAGCATTTATTAAATCATTAACTCCTGATAAATGAGCAAATACTCTAAGTTCAATCTGTGAGTAGTCAGAAGATAAAATAACACTATTACTTTCTGGAATAAAAGCCTTTCTAATAAGTCTACCATACTCACTTCTCATCGGAATATTTTGTAAGTTAGGTTCAATTGAAGATAACCTACCAGTTCTTGTTAAAGTCTGTGTATAAATAGTATGTATTTTACCATCATCACTAATACAGTTAATCATACCATCAATATAAGTAGAATAAAGTTTAGCAAGTGCTCTATATTCTAAAATACAATTAACAATAGGATAATCCACTAATTTTTTAAGAACATCAGCATCAGTAGTATATCCCCCACTTTTATTTTTCTTTCCATAAGGAAGATTAAGCTTTTCAAATAAAATTTCACCAAGTTGTTTAGGAGAATTAATATTAAATTCACATCCAGCATAATTATAAATATCCTTAGTAATAAGTTCTAATTTAATTTTAATTTCTTCTCCCATTTCTTTTAAAATATTTTTATCAACTCTAATACCTTCAATTTCCATCTTAGCAAGTACTTTTGCTAGAGGCATTTCAATATTTTCAAATAGATAAATAGTATCTTCTTCTTTCATCTTATTATATAGTTCTTTCTTTGAAGTATAAATAAATTTAGCTTTAAGAATAGCTCTCTTACTAGCTTCTTCATCACTTACTACTTCTTTCTTATCATAAATAGGAATATTAAAATTCATATTATTAGCAAGATAAGCAATATCATCTTTAGTTTCGTAGTTAAGTAAATAAGCACTAATCATAGTATCAAAACCAATCTTAGGTACTTTAATACCATATCTATTAAATATTACAATTAACTTCTTATAATCATAAGTAAATAAATTAAATTCAGTATTTAAAACATTATAATTATTTTTTAATATATCAAAAGGAATATAGTAGGCTAAATTATTATTATATAAAGAAATACCAAGTAATTCAGCATCATGATAATTACCAATAGTGGTATCTAACCAGATAGCGGTCTCTTCATTAATTTTAACTTCATTAATATCAGTAATAACTTTAAAGTTATCTATACTATTATGTTCTTCTTTCTTTTTATCTTCTTCAATTACATCATCCAATTTCTTAAGAAGAGAATAAAAACCTAATTCCTTATAAATATTAGTAAGTTCTTCAATATTACAATTTTTATATTTTAAATCATCAAAATTAACATCAAGAGGAACTTCTCTATATATCGTAACTAAATCTTTACTATAATAAGCATCATCTTCACCTTCAATAAGTTTAGTTTGTGTAGCACCTTTAATATTATTAATATTAGCATAAATATTTTCAATAGTAGTATATTCACTAACTAATTTAATAGCTCCTTTTTCTCCAATACCACGAACACCAGGAATGTTATCTGAAGCATCTCCCATTAAAGCCTTTAAATCTATCATATGAATAGGTTCAAAACCATATGTTTCATTAAAAGTTTTTCTATCCATCATAATATAATCTTTAGTTTTAAGTAATTTAACCGTTGTCTCATCACTAATTAACTGAAGTAAATCTTTATCACTACTTACAATTAAAGCCTCATATTCTGGATCTTTCTCACACCACATAGATACAGTACCAATAATATCATCCGCTTCATAACCGGCACATTCTAAATATTTAATTCCCATTGCTGCAAGTATTTTCTTAGCAATTGGAAATTGTACCTTTAAGTCATCAGGAGTTTCTTTTCTTCCATCTTTATATCTTTCATATTTTTCATGTCTAAAAGTCTTACCTATATCAAAAGCAACCATCATGTATTCTGGTTTTTCATCATTAACAATTTTATTAATCATATTAACAAAACCATATACTCCATTCGTAGGAAATCCATCTTTATTTCTCATTATATTACCTGTATAAAGAGTAGCATAATAGCTTCTAAATAAAAGATTATTACCATCTACTAAAACTATTTTTTTCATAACATCACCAAGTCTTTCTATATATAATTATACTAAAAAAAAGCCTTAAAATAAAGTCTTTCTATGTTATTTTATTTATATAAATTATTTCCCAGGAAATAATTTATTAGTTCGAATCTACGTTTCTCACTATCATTAAAGCCTAATGTCTTTAATGAAAAATATGAAGCCTATAAAAATAGTCTTCATATTTAACAATATTTTTAATTTAGGTATTATTTTATATAATATTTATTCATTAAAATAACAAAATACACTTTAAATAAAGACTACAGGCTTTATTTAACAGTGAGAGATTACAAGCTCGAACTGAAAAAAATATTTCCCAAATTATTTCCCGGGAAATATTTTCTAAAATAAACTAAGTTGACTAGTCTCAGGCATACCTTCAAATATACCCATCGTTCTCATCTTATCAATTAAAGTTTGAGATACCTTACATCTAGTCTGAAAATCTTCAATACTAATAAATGGAGCTCTTGCAGCCTCTTTTTCAATATTCTTAGCAACAACATCACCAAGACCATCAATAGCTCTAAATGGAGGAATAATAGTCTTATCATCTTCTACTGTAAAGATAGAACCCTTACTTTTATATAAATTATAAGGAGCAACCTTAATACCTCTTGCAGCCATCTCTAAAGCAACCTTTAAAGATTCAGATATACCATTCTCTTTATTAGAAGCATCGAATCCCTTATTCTCAATTTCAATAATAGCATTCTTAATACTATCATATCCTCTAATCATAGCCTCTATATTAAAATCAGTAGCCTTAGTAGTATACCAACTAGCATAGAAGTATACAGGCATATGTACCTTATACCAAGCAATTCTAAAAGCACTAATAACATAAGCAGCAGCATGTGCTTTAGGGAACATGTACTTAATCTTATGACAACTATCAATAAACCAAGATTCAATACCAGCCTTTTCCATAGTTTCTTTATGCTTAGCCCAAGTTTCAGGATCTTTACTAGCCTTACCCTTACGTACAAATTCCATTATTTTAAATGCCTTAATAGGTTCAACACCATGATACATCAGATAAACCATTATATCATCACGACATCCAATAACATCTTTAAAAGGAACAATATTATTTTTAATAAGTTCTTGCGCATTACCAAGCCATACATCAGTACCATGAGATAATCCAGATATCTTAATAAGTTCCGCAAAAGTAGTAGGTTTAGTTTCCGCTACCATAGAAATAGTAAAGGGAGTACCAAACTCAGGAATACCAAGAGTACCAGTATCACACATAATCTGTTCATTAGTAACACCAAGTACTTTAGTAGAAGTAAATATACTCATAGTATCCTTATCATCAAGAGGAACCTTAAGAATATCCGTACCAGATAATTCTTGAATTAATCTAAGTTGTGTAGGATCAGAATGACCTAATATATCAAGTTTAAGTAAATCTTGGTCAATAGCATGATAATCAAAGTGTGTCGTTCTCCATGCACTAGTAGGATCTTCAGCAGGAAATTGGAAAGGTGTAAAGTCAGATACATCCATATAATCAGGAACAACAACAATACCACCAGGATGCTGACCAGTTGTTCTCTTAACACCAGTACACCCCATCGCCAGTCTCTCAATTTCACAAGATCTCTTATTCATAATACCCTTATCTTCAAAGTATCCCTTAACAAAACCAAAGGCTGTTTTTTCCGCAACAGTACCAATCGTACCAGCCCGATAAACATTATCAACACCAAATAAAACTTTAGTATATTCATGAGCAGATGCTTGATTCAAATCCGAAAAGTTAAGATCAATATCAGGAACCTTATCAGCATTAAAACCAAGGAAAGTAGCAAATGGCATATCTTGCCCATCTTTATACATATGCTCACCACAATTAGGACAAATCTTATCAGGCAAATCAAATCCACTAGAATAAGTAGCACCTAAATCATTACCGTTATCATCTTTAAAAATACTATTTTTACATTTAAGGCATCTATAATGAGCAGGAAGAGGATTAACCTCAGTAATACCCATCATCGTAGCTACAAATGAAGAACCAACACTACCTCTTGAACCAACCAAGAATCCTTCATCATTAGAGTGTTTAACAAGTCTTTGAGCAATCAAGTAAATAGGATCAAATCCCCCACCAATAACACCACCTAGAGACTTTTTAATTTTTTTATCTAGTGCCTTATCAGTCATTTCACCATCTTCTTCACTCCAATGTTTTTTAACATAATCACTAACAAGCATCTTAACCTCATCAAATCCATTAACTAAAGTATTATGTAAATTTTCAAATAACTTAGAATCAAGTTCATCATCACTAATATTAGGATTATCCTCACTAATAATTTCTTTCCAGCATTTGTAGACAATATCACCATATAATTCCTTAGATATTCTCTCTTCAATATTATGAGGCAAATCATCACCATACCATTCTTTAGCCCTATCAAATACTAAGTCAGTAACCACTCTAGGACAATCCAAATAAGACTTACCATCATCACTCTTAACTCTAGGTGAAAAAGGAATACCACCAGTATCAATAATAACCTCAATCTCATCTACCATATCAAGAACCTTATTAGTATTAGTAACAACAATATCATAAGCAAGTTCTTCTCCTAGAAAAGCAAAATCATTAAGCATTTCCTCAGTAGTTCTAAAGTGCTGTGAAGGAATACTCTTAATACTACTCTTAGCAAGAGGATGTCTACCACCACCAGGAACCTTCTGATTAACAATAATTTCTCTATATATCTTATCTTCCCTGCTAAAATGATGAACATCCCCAGTAGCCACGATAAGCTTACCAGCCTCACGAGTAGCATTAATAATCTTCTTAATATGTTCCTTAATTTCATTAACATCTTTAAAATCACTAGTCTGAATCAAATGGTCATATACTTCCGGAGGCTGTACTTCAACATAATCATAGAAATTAATAATATTAGTAAGTTCTTCTCCCTCTTTACTTCTTCCCTCAATAAAAACTTCACTTTCGTAGCAGCCACTACCAATAATAAGACCTTCTCTAAGTTCATTAAGTTTACTTCTAAGTATTCTAGGAGTCTTATATAAATAAGTAGTATTAGCAAGAGAAATAATCTTAAATAGATTCTTAAGTCCTGTCTTATTAAGAGCAATAGCATTAAAATGATAAGTTCTACCAAATTTATATATTTCATCTTTTGGAATAAGTTTCTCTAAATCACTTATCTTCTCAAAGTTCTGTGTAAATAATTTACCAAGCATCTTGTAGAAAACTAAAGCAGTACCTTCAGCATCATAATCTGCTCTATGATGAGCATCCTCATCCCACGGAACATTATACCTTTTAACCAATGCTGACAAACTATGTCTAGAATAGCCAGTATCTAACGCTCTAGATAATTCTAAAGTATCAATAACAGTACTGTTAAACTCACCAAGATTATATTTTTTCATAGCACTAGAAATAAACGAAATATCAAACTTAGCATTATGAGCAACCATCGGATTATCTCCTGCCCATTCTAAGAACCTCTTTGTAACATTCTCTTCATTGTCTTTACCTTTTACCATATCATCAGTAATACAAGTAAGTTCTGTAATCTTATCAGGAATATGTCTTCCTGGATCAATTAATTCATCAAATCTATCAATAATAGCACCATCTTTAATTTTAACAGCACCTATTTCAATCATTTGATCAGCGCCACCAGCATTAAAACCTGTAGTTTCAGTATCAAAAACAACATAAGTAAGATCCTTAAGAATTCTATCATCAGGTCTAACAACAATATTAACAGTATCATCAACAACAGTAAGTTCAGTACCATATAATCCCTTAAAATGTTTACTAGGATCTTCTATCTTTTTATTATAACTTTTAATAATATCATAAGCAATAGGAAAGGCTTGACAACCACTATGATCGGTAATAGCAACTCCTCTGTAACCCATATCAATACACTTACTAACAAGTTCACAAGTATGTTTATTTAAATCAACATTAGTAATACCATCCATCTGACTCATCATTGTATGAGCATGAAGTTCAACTCTCTTAACAGGAGCATTATCTACTACCTTTTCTTTTTCAGGACTCTCTGTCTTATCAACATCTTTATATCTAGTAGTAAAAGTAAGTTCGTTAGAATACTTATCCATAGCTACTTTACCATAAAAGTTATACCAAGAACCAACCTTAAGTAAATCTTTAATTCTAGCATATTCATCATTATCTTTAGTAAACATCTTAACATAAATACTATCACTATTATCAGTAACCTTAAGAGTAATAATCTTATATCCACTCTTAGATTCAAACATATCCATACCAAATATCATCCCATTAATAGTAATATTATCTACTTCATACATTAAATCCTTAATAGGAGTAATACTAGTATCTCTCTTTGGTCTAAAGTATTTTTTTTCTTCTACTTTATCAGGAACACTTTCCTTTATAGGAGACACCATACTAGGTATATTAACTATTTTATCATTTTCAATTTGATTAAGAATATCATTTCCTTTATTCTCACATAGATTTAAAACAAAATTACCATTAAATCCATATCTATTAAGCATTTCATTCAAATATTCTTTCTTTTCAGTCATATAAGCAAGTTCTGCTTTATTATAAACATCAAATATATAATTATCATTATCAATATTTAACTTTCTATCAATAAAAGTCTTATATTTAATACTTTCATCACTAAATAAATCTATTAATTTATCAAAATAATCTTCTAAATATTCATTACTATTATTATTCGTAGTAATAACAACATTAATATCTTTAATAGTTTTAAAAGTATTCATTATTTTATTACATAATTCATCATATATATATACAGGTAAAACTTTATCATTACTAATAATAAACTCCCATAAATTATTTTTCTCATACACTATAATCTTATCAATACTAGCATTCTCTAAATAATCTTTGTTCATGCCTATTTGATTAAGTAATCTTTCCATTTTATCCTGCATAATATCACCTGAACTTCCTAAATAATATTATACTAAAAAAAAGAAGTAAATTAAACATATTTACATTCTTTTTACAAACTTTTTTACTTCAGAGCCTGTAGTCTCTTCCGTGTTATAGAAAGCCATAGTCTTTCTATAATAATTTAGAGCCTTAAGTAATAAGTCTCTAAATTAACCTATTAAATTATTAAAAGTAATTATATTTTTACTTATATTGTTCTTAAATACTAAATGATAACACTTAATACCAATAAAATTAAACTTTATATTAATATCCTTAATCTGATATTTAGAATAGTTAAGTACCTTGTCTTTAACTCTCTTACTTATAATTTTATTATTGGGTAATGAAAATAACAAATCAATACCATTTAAAATATCAATAACTTTATCATTATATCTATAATGGTCTATAATAAATCCATTGCTATCTTCTCTTTCTTCCTTACTATTTAAATCTTTTCTTTTAATTAAATATTTATAATCAGCCTTATCAACATAGTAATAAGTCTTATTTCTTAATAAATATATAATAGAAAATAACTCTGTTATACATAAAATAACAAATATTAAAGAATAAATACTATTATTAAAAGTAACTTTATAATTTATAATAAAATAGATAATTAATCCTAGTATTATAATTTGTTCTAAATATCTAAGAGGATATTTAATAGTAATAATCTCTTTTTTCATTTCATTTATTTCCTTTCATATAAACTTTTTTATAATCATTTTTATTTTATTTCATCTAAATATTTTTTATATTCTTTTAAAGTTAAATCATAATTATAAAAAGGGACTGGATTACCACAATTATGACAATTCATAACTCTGATACCATTTTTGTTTTTAGGTAAAGAATTATATTTTTCAAGTTCGTCAAATTTAATAGTAACTTTAGTTTTACATTTTTCACAAATAAAACCATAACTTTGTTTATAATAACCTGATTTAATTCTATGTATTTCCACATTATAAGTATCATCAAAGAAATACCAAATACCAGTAATTATTAGTGCTAATATTATTGTTATAGGGGAATAAATTTCAATATCTAAAATCGAGATGATAATAAACAACAAACCAAATGCAAGTAAAAATAATAATCCACCAAATAACATTTTTTTCTTATATTTTTTTATTAATAGTTCTTCTTTATTATTTGGCTTTAAAATGTTAATTACATCTTGTGTTAATCCATCAAACCCATTATCTACCTTTTCATAAGCATTTTGAAAATCTTGAAATAATTTTCTTCCAAATAATCCAAAAGATATTAAACCAATAGTTGCTAATCCTGCAATTATCAAACATAATATAATTTTTAAATTGCCTTCAACAACATTACAAATGATTCCACACAATATTGTAGCTACTAGACAAGTTAATATAGTTACTATAAGTGTAGTTTTAATCATTTGTTTATGTGACTTTAATGCTTTTTGCTTTTCTATTTCGGTTAAATTTGAATTTTTAATATCATTGACTTGTTGTTCAATTTCAGCAAGTCCTCGAGTAGCATTAATACTTGTTGATATTTTATTTAATTTATTCATTTTCTTTATTTCCTTTCATATATACTTTTTTATAATGCTTTATGTAAAAGTAGACTGTAATTATTACAATTAATATTGCTATAACAAATGAAATAACATCTACAATCAGCGAAAAAAGCAAACTAACAATAAAGATGGAAGATTGCCATAAAAGAGTATATATTTGTGCCACTATTTTGTTTCTATCTTCATTGTAAAAGAAATATCTTTTCTTTCCTATTTTAGTCATAGGATAAAGTGATGTATCAAGTTTTTTAGTTTTTCCATCTTTGGTTTTGAATCTGAATTGTGATGTCACTCGACTACCTCTATCCCAAGCATCGGAACTAAAGACTATTTCATTTATTTTAGTTCCACAAACAAAATATGACCTATATAACTTACTTACTAAAAGTAGAGTAAAACCAGTTAAAAAACCATAAATAATTAATAAAACAAGTATCAAACTTCCAAAATCTTCCATTAATTAAATACCTACCTTTTCTGCAAGTTTTTCTTTTTCCCTTCTATCAAGATAGTTATATTCTTTTACAGTAACATTATTATTTTTAATTAAATCTATTAAATTAATATCATATACATTTTGAATTAGAACACCAGTAGGTGTAGAATTATCCTTTTCATCAGCAAACTTTATTAGCTGCCATTCATTATCTTTATATTCATAAATACCAATATTTCCATATACAAATAATTCATCAACTCTTTTATCATATTCAACATATTTTATTTTTTTGTAATCTATTTCAAATTTAAACATAGCTACTTCTTCTGTATAGTCATATCTAATATCATAATAATAGTAATTAAAACCATTTTCAGTAAGTAATATTTTCTCATTATTAGAATAATAAAAGCTGTCATAGGCTTGTGAATTTAGTGATATTTTATATGTGAAATACGGAATATAACAAAACATTAATCCCAAAACTAATCCTATGCAAGCAAAAACTATATCATCAAAAAAAATAAAAATAGCAAGAGATGAAAGAAATATTATAATAGGCAATATAATTGAAGTTAAGTAGAAAATAAAAACCCATTTGTGTTTTTGTGACATTGTTTTTTTATAATCTTTTTTATATATTTTAAATAAATCTTTTTTCTTCTTTTTATTTATTTCATATAATTGATATTTTTCTTTTTGTTTAAAAACTTCTTTTTTTTGACTTTTAATAGTTAAATGGTGATCTAGTGTGTTACTAGCAATATCTAATAATACACCAGTTCTTAATATATCATTGACTTTAGACATCTTTACTCCTATGAATTAGCAACTATTAATTCTATAATAACTATTAAAATTGAAATAATTGATAAGACAATAGTAGCAATTGCTTTCTTTCTTTTCTGTGTTTTTAAACCTTGAGATGCAAAATAGAAATCCATAATATAAACAAATATACCATAAGCTACACCAAAGAATGAACTTATAAGTCCTAAAATAGATAACCAAAAACCTATTTCACACATTTTTTCTTGTTTCTTTTGATTTTCATCTTGAAAAGTTTGCGAAAAATTATTTTGTGGTTGTTCAGTATTCATCTGATTAACCGAATCTCCAGTAGTTTGTTGTACATTTTGATTTAGTGGTTGACCTGTGTTTGGGTCAAAATTCATTTGTCCATTATTAACATTATTATTCATAGTATTACCTCCTTCTATTTCTTTAAACAACGTACTTAATGAGTTACGATAGTTCATAGCCATCATATTAAGACTATTTTGTTCTAAAGGAAAATCTCCAAGTGCTCCATCTAGCCAAGCATTAATAGTTATTTGTTGTCCTTGAATAAAGTAGGTTAATCCTCTATAACCCATCATTTGATCTCCAGCACGAAAGTACTGTTCTCCTTTTTTTTCATAGGATACAAATCCATTAGCAGACAAATAACTTTGCATTAATTGATTTATTTTGTTTTCATCACAACTAAATTGTAATGTATAATTACTTCTTCCTTTCTTCATTTTTCCTCCTCCTATTATTAATTATAGCATACAATTCGTATTTTCGTATATAAAAATAATATTTTACAAAAAATGAGACAATTATTATGGTGATATCTATGAATCTAAAATTACAAGATATTAGAGAAAATAATGAATTAAGTCAAAAAGCAGTAGCGGATATCCTTAATGTATCACAGCCAACATATTCTAGATGGGAGAAAGAAATAGAAATAATTCCATTAAATAAATTAATATTATTTGCTAAATATTTTAATGTAAGCTTAGATTATCTATGTAATTTATCTCTAATAAAAAAAGAAAATAAAAATTATAATTATATAGTGAATAAAGAATTATCCAGTAATAATATAATTAACTTTAGAAAGAAAAATAATTTAACTCAGAAAGAATTAGCTATCTTTTTAAATACCACACCTTCTACTATTTGTGCATATGAGAAGGGTAAAACACTGATATTAACTTCTTTTGCATACCAAATATGTAAAAAATATAATATTTCTATGGATTACATATGTGGATTAGTTAAATGATAACTTGAAACAAATATTAATCAACAATATCTGTGGATATATAAAAATCACTCTAGGCTAAGAGTGATTTTCTTTTTCTAAATAATCTTTTATACCATTAGCGGATAAAGTAGCACATTTAATTCTTGATGGTTGCTTACTAGTATCATCAAAAACAAGTAATTCTTTAAGTACATCTTTATCATATTCTTCTTCATTAATCATCTTAAGATAATTATCAATTAAATAAATACCTTCTTCCTTAGATTTACCTACTAGCATATTAGCTAAAATATTAGTAGAAGATATACTAATAACACAAGCTTCACCTTCAAAAGAAATATCTTTAATAATATTATCTTCTATCTTTAAATAAATATCTAAATTATCAATACAACTAACATTTCTAGTATTAATCTTAACATAATCTTCATTACTAGTATGTTTCATATTAGGATTCTGATAATTATCTAAAATAATACTTCTTTTTAAATCTCTATCCATTATAATATTTCCTTCCATATATTACTACTATTCTTAAGTACATTAATAAGTAAATCAATTTCTTCCTTATTATTATAGAAACTTAAACTAATTCTAACAGTATTACTAATATTAAATACATTATCAAGAATTTTAGCACAATGATTACCTGCTCTAACACATATATTATATTTATCTAAGTAAATAGCGGCATCTTGAGCAAATACTCCTTTAATATTAAATGCTACAATATTAGTATCAACATCTTTATTATATACTTCAATAAAGTCTAGTTTATTAAGTTCATTAATTAAGTATCTTCTAAGATCTTTTTCATATTTATTAATTTTATCCATACCTATATTATTTAAATATTTGATAGCAGCACTAAGACCTAATACTCCCTCTATATTAGGAGTACCTCCTTCTAGTCTAGTAGGAATTTCTCTAAGTTCAACATAACCATCTTTAGTAAATATGGCATTCATACCACCACCATAGTTCATAGGAGTAATCTTATCAAGTAAATCAAATTTAGCATATAAAACTCCAACTCCAGTAGGTCCATACATCTTATGCCCTGAAAAAGCCATAAAATCTATATCATCTTTTTGAACATCAATCTTCTTATGAGGAATACCCTGAGCAGCATCTACTACTACTAAAATATTATTATCATGAGCTATCTTACTAATTTCTTTAATAGGTCTTTCATCTCCTACAACATTAGTAACATAAGCAAGTGATACAACTTTAGTCTTATTAGTAATACTCTTTTTAAAATTATCAATAGTAACCTCATGATTTTCATTTAAAGGAATATATTTAACTTTGATACCAATTTCTTTTTGTAAAATAAACCACGGAAGAATATTTGAAGCATGTTCACTAAGTGTAATTAATACTTCATCATCTTTCTTAAGATAATTCCTAAAAAAGCCTGTAACTATCATATTCATTCCATTAGTAGTACCACTAGTAAAAACGATTTCTGAGTTTTCTTTAGCATTTATAAAATTTTTAATTTCTTCTCTTGTACTTTCATATAAATTATCAACAATAGCACTAGTTTTATAGTCTCCTCTATGTGCATTAGCAGTATATTCATCATAGTATTTACAAATAGCATCTCTAACACATTTAGGCTTTAAAGTAGTAGCCCCATTATCAAAGTAAACAATATTATTAGAAAGCATTTCAAAATCATCTCTATGCATTTATTCACCTCCAATCGAATCTAAAATACTAAGTATTCTTTCCATATTTTCCATATCAGGATTAATATTAGAAAGTATCATACCTTTAATAATTAATTTAACAGAATCATTATATGATATACCTCTACTCATCAAATAGAATAAATCTTCTTCATTAATACTACCAATAGTAGAACTATGAATAGCGGTAACATCTTCTTCACTAATAAACATATTTGGATTAACTCTATTATCAGAATCACCTAAAGTAACAACCTTTGTACTTTGATTTAAGTAGCAGTCCTTAATACCATTATCAACATAACTATTAATATCAAAGTAATTAGAACTATTTTCTTTAGCTACAATTCTATTAAATACATCACTACTAGTATTATTATCTAAATGATAAACATTAATTTTATAAAAATTATCATTATTACTAATACTAGAAAAATTATATTTAATATTAGCTCCTCTTTTATTTAAACTAATATTAACTACTTCATTACATTTATTATTATAATAAAATTTACTTATTATTAAAGAAGAAGCCATATCTAAATTATACTTAATATTAAAATTAATATCATTATTATTAGAATATTCAAATAAATGAATACATTTATTATTATTAACGTTAATACATAAACTTACATTATTACAATCTATATAATCAATAAAATAATTACCATTATTATTAAAATTAATATTATTATCATTAATTTCTACATCATCACTAACAAACGGAATAATTTTATTGTTTACTACTTTTATTTTATTCATTATTACCCTCTTTAGTTATAACATTTTCCTTATTTAAATATTTATTATATCCATTTTTTTCAATATCATTAGCAAGAGAATAGTCTCCTGTTTCAAGAATCTTACCTTTACTCATAACATGAACAAAATCAGGTTTTAAATATTCTAATATTTTAGGATGATGTGTAATAATTAAAATAGATGTATTAGGATTTTCTTCTTTATATTTTTTAATATTTTCTCCTACTATTCTTAAACTATCAACATCAAGACCAGAGTCTAATTCATCTAAAATAATAAACTTAGGAGTCAATAATTTAATTTGAAGTACTTCATTTTTCTTTTTTTCACCACCAGAAAAACCAACATTAAGACTTCTATGAATTAACTCTTTATTCATAGAAAGTTCTTCTGCACCTTTTTCACACTTCAAAATAAAGTCATATAAACCAATTCTTTTATTATTAACACTTCCAATAGCAGTTCTTAAAAAATCTTGATTACTTACTCCTTCAATTTCCATAGGATACTGCATAGCAAGAAAAATACCTTTTTTAGCTCTTTCATCAGTAGATAGTACCATTAAATTATCTCCATTAAAAGTCATTTCACCATTAAGAACTTTATAATTAGGATCACCCATAATTACTCTTGATAAAGTTGATTTACCAACGCCATTAGGACCCATAATAGTATGTATTTCACCATCGTTAATAATTAAATTAAAATCCTTTAAAATAATCTTGTTATCAGTAGCTACTTCTAAGTTATTAATTTTAAGCATAATAATCCCTCATTTCACATATAATTATATCATATTTTTAAAAAATAAGGTAAATAAAAAGCATAAACTTAACATTTATGCTTTAATCTAGTAAATAATCTTTAATTCTTTTTCCACGTGAAGGATGTTTTAACTTTCTTAATGCTTTACCTTCAATTTGTCTAACACGTTCTCTTGTTACTCCAAACTTTTTACCGACATCTTCAAGAGTCATTGGATTTTTGCCACCAAGACCATATCTAAGTTTTATTACTTCTTGTTCACGTGGGTTCAAACTTTCAAGTATTTTATTAATGTCATCTCCAAGAGAGCTATTAAATACAATGCTTTCTGTTGATTCTGCTCTATCAGGAATAAAATCTCTAAAACTAGTATCCTCATCTTCTTTAACAGGAATATCATAAGATGTTGGTTCAACTGATACCATAATAGCATCTTCTATTTTTTCTGGAGTAGTATTAAGAATTTCTGCAATTTCCTCATTAGAAGGCTCCCTATTATACTTTTGCATAAAATCACGTTTAACAGCAAAAATTCTATTTATTAATTCAAGTAAATGGACTGGTATTCTAATAGCTCTTGCTTGATCTGCCATAGCTCTTGTAATAGATTGTCTAATCCACCAAGTAGCATAAGTAGAAAACTTATATCCCTTAGTGTAGTCAAATTTAGCAACCGTTTTCATGAGACCTATGTTACCTTCACTAACTCTATCTTCAATTGGAAAAGAAAAGTTTCTGTATTTTTTTGCTATCGAAACAACAAGTCTTAAGTTGCAATTATATATATATTCTCTATTATTACAATACATTAAAGCATATTCAATTTGCTTATCAAATAGATCATAATCATATCCTTTATTTGTAAGATTAATACCAAGCTTATTTTTAATTGTCTTTTTATCTGGAAGAATAATATTTTCTTTCTTTTTACCATTTATTTCTTCCCATATTTTAATATATTTTTGTATTAAAATTTTATCATCAGTACCTAAATATTTACTAAGTTTAGCTAATCTTTTTTTATCATTAATATTTTTTATAGAAGCTATCATAGTGGGAGCATCAACAAAATCTAAGTTATTATTTTCGTTAAAAGAAAATATACTAAATTTTTCTTTTAAGTCACTTAATAATTTAAAGATTCTTTTTTCTTCGTTTCTACTTAGTAGAGGATATTGTCCAATATCCTTTAAATATAATTGAAAAGCATCATTATATTGAACGTCAAAATCTTCATTTTTATCATCTATACTTAAACCATTATCATCAATAATATTATAGAAAAATTCATATTTTTTCTTCAAATAACTAGGATTCTTGGTTTGTAATAATAATTCAGTAAAATAGTTTTCAATATTTTCATATCCATATTTATCAATTAATAAAAAACAATCATCATTACTCAAATCCATATTTTCTAAATCAGCTGAAATAAAATAAGGATAATATAAATTAAGCAATTTTTCTTTTTCTACTTCATCAGCAGCATTATATAGTTCATTAAATACTTCTTTTACTCTATCAATACCAAAATTATTAACAAGTATATTATAAGAATTTAGGTCAAACAATTTAAAACTTTTAATTTTTTCAACAATAATCTTATTACTACTATTCATAAAATAAACCTCCTCTTTAATTGAGTAAATATTTTAACACATAAACAAAAAAAAGTCAAACACTGATTAATTGCATAATTAATCATTTTGTTTGTACTTTTTTGTTAAATTATCTAACTCATTAATTAACTTATCAGCAGTTTCCCAATCTTTAAGTTTAGCTCCAGAAGCATACTTATGACCACCACCACCATATTTAGCAGCAGTATCATTAACATATGGACCAACAGATCTAATATTTGCCCTAATTAAGTTGCTTTTAATATCCTCAGATAGGAATATCCATACAGTAATTTCATTAACAAATTTTAAATCATTAATCATATTACCAGCAGCGGCACTATCAACACCATATTCTTTCATAAGCTTATCAGTTATTTTAATATATGCAACACCATTATCTGTTAAAGTAAGATTTTGATAAATATATCCTTCAAATCTAACTTCATTAATTGGCCTTTGATACAAGTAGCCATATAATCCAGTAAAATCAATATTAGTTTGTTCAAGTAATTTACTAACTAATTTAAATGTTTTAGGAGACGTATAGTCATGTAAGAATCTATCAGTGTCACCAACAATTCCTAAATAAAGTTTTTCACCAACACTTTTACTTAAATTAATTTTATTAGCAAAAGCAAATTCAAGAATTAATTGGCAAGTACTACATGCATTATCATCAATAACTTCAATATTAGCATACTTATCAATTATTGGATGATGATCAATTTTAATAACATATTCAAAATTATTAATATTTGCTCCATCAATTCTTTTAATATCTGGAGTATCTAGGACAATACACATTGCTTTACTAGTATTTAGATTATCAATCTTATCTTGACTTCCAAAAAACTTAAATCTACTAGCAGGATTACCAACTGTATAAACTTTTTTATCTGGAAAAAGTTCTAGAATAATATTTTTTAAAGCAAATTGAGAGCCAAGAGCATCAGGATCTGCACCAATGTGTCTCGCAATTACAATAGTATCATATTTTTTTATTTGTTTAAATATTTGTTTATAAATATTCATAATATTATCCTATTAATCTATATGTGTCTCTAGCTATCATTAACTCTTCATCAGTAGGAACTATATAACATGGAATTTTAGAACCTTCTTTTGTAATTAATCTAAATTCTCCACGAATATCATTAGCTTCTTCATCTAGTGTAATACCAAGAGGAGCTAATTTATCAATAATTTGTTTTCTAGTCATAATAGAATTTTCTCCGATACCACCAGCAAAACAAATAGCATCAACATCTTGTAATTCACACCACAATTTAGCAATATATCCAACAACTCTATTAACAAATAGTTTTTGTGCTAGAATACATCTTTCATTACCTGCTTTAATTCCGTCCTCAACATCTCTTGAATCACTACTTACACCAGAAACGCCAAGTAAACCACTTTCTTTATTTAGTATATTTACAACTTCATCAAGACTTTTACCAGTTTCTCTCATGATATAAGGAATTAAAAATGCATCTATATCGCCACATCTAGTTCCCATAACAAGTCCTGAATTAGTGGAAAAGCCTAAACTAGTATCAAAACATTTACCATCTTTAATAGCAAAAATACTGCTACCATTACCTAAGTGACAAGTAATTAAATTAATATCTTCCTTACCTAATTCTTTTTTCATAGTTTCAGTTAGATATTCATGACTTATACCATGAAAACCATATTTTCTAGCTCCATATTTCTTAGTCCATTCATAAGGAATAGCATAAGTATAAGATTCTTCTGGCATAGACTGTGGAAAACCAGTATCAAATACAGCTACATTAGGAGCCTCAGGAATATATTCTTGAAACGCTTCAATTCCCATTAAATTAGCGGGATTATGAAGTGGCGCAAGATGAAATAATTCACGAATAGTATCAGTAACATGCTTATTTATAATAGTACTATCAGCATATTTATCTCCACCATGAACTACTCTATGACCTACACCTTTAATTTCACTTAAATCTTTAACTATATTATAGTTAATTAATTCTTCTGTTAAAATTTTAACAGCATCTTCATGACTTTTTAAAGGTACCTCTTTCTTTATTTTTTCTCCATTAATTTTGATAGTATAAAAACTACCATCAATTCCAATTCTTTCAAATACTCCGCTGATAAGAACTTTTTCACTTGGCATATCAAAACCAGTGAATTTTAAAGAAGAACTACCAGCATTAATTGATAATATAATCATTAAAACACCTCTTTCCTTTTAGTATTATATCAAATTTTTTTCTATTTAGAAAGAAAAATCGTTAATAAATGTAAAAAAGATAGATTTTATATCATTTCTAATAGTTATAAATATCTATCTTTTAAAGTAATAACTAACATTCATTTAATCCATATCATTCATAAGTACTGGAAGAATCTGTTTTTTTCTTGAAACAATACCTTTTAAAAATTCACCTTGTTTAATATTTTTAATACTAAATGATGATTCAAGTACATCTTTTGCTCTGTCACTAAATAATACATAAGTACCATTTTCTAATATATTAGTAATAAATAAACATACAAATAAGTAATTATTACTTTCACAAACAGTATTAAGAAGTTTAACATATTCATCTTTTTCACTCATTACTTCATCAATGTCCATAGTAATAACTTGACCAAGTCCAATCTTAGAATTATCAATTGTATAAGTCTTATAATCTTTATATAGAACTTGTTCTCTAGTCATACCCTCTAGTGAAGAACCAGCTTTAATCATTTTACTACCATATACTTTATAATCAACTTTAGCTAGTTTACCAAGTTCACTTACAGCTTCTTTATCAATATCTGTAGTAGTAGGACTAGTAAGAATCAAAGTATCAGATAAAATACCAGATAACATAAGGCCTGCCATAGATTTAGGAATAGCTACTCTATTTTCCTTATATAACTTATAAATAATTGTATTAGTACTACCAACAGGCATATTTCTAAAACTAATAGGCATATTAGTACCAATAGTACCAATATTATGATGGTCAATAATTTCTAAGATATTAGCTTCCTCAAGTCCGATAGCGGATTGTTCATAAGAATTATGATCAACTAAAATAACATTCTTTTTACTTCTAAATCCAACATCAGAAAATCTTATAATACCATTACATTTTCCTCTTTTATTAAGTACAGGATAGTAACTATATCTAGTTTTGTTAGCTAATTTAATAAAATCATTAACGTCATCATTTTCATTAACACATAAGATTTTCTCAGTATTAAGAATAGAAGTAACATTATTACATAAATTAAAAATCTTAGTAGTTTCCAAAGTATTATAACTAGTATAAATAATATTAACTTTATTTTTTTTAGCAATTTTTAAATGTTCTTCTTTCATTTTTCCATTACCAATAACCACAATAAGCTTAACTCCAGAATTAACAGCGTATTCTATAATACTATGTCTATCACCAACAATTAAAATATTGTTTTTATTTAAAGTAATTTCTTCCATAAAGGTAGTACTTTTATAAGATGCAACAAGTAGTTCACCTTCAATATCATCATCAAATCTAAGTATCTCAGTACCTTTGATAACTTCACAAATATTATCATAAGTAGCATCAACATAACTATAATTAAAAGCAAACTGATCTTTAGCAATATCTTTCATACTAAGAATACCAAGCATATTTTTATCTTTATCAACAACAGGTATTTTACTAATACCAACTTTATTCATTCTAAAATAAGCTTCATATATAGAATCTTTCTCTTTAACGGTATAATTTTTAGTATATTTTAAATCTCTAAGTTTAATATTAACATCATTTAGAAAGATAGGCTCTGGCACATTAAAATAGTTAAGAGCAAATTTAGATTCTAAATTAATAGAACTAAGTACTGCTGGAATGGTATTCATTCCTAATTTATTTTTTAAATAAGATAGTGTAATAGCAGCAGTAACACTATCGGTATCGGGATTTCTATGCCCAAATATATAAACTTTTTCCATTATTAATCACCTCTAATAAATTTCCTTATTTTTTGTTTTATATTCATTAAATAACTCTAAACATTCATCATGATCAAGTTCTAAAAGTTCCAAAGTATTTGCGTCTTTATTTTCTAAATACCGATAAATAAAATCATCTCTAAAGCCAATGTCTTCAGCATCTTTTAAATTAGTACCATAATAAACATTCTTAATATTTGCCCATATAATAGCGGACAAACACATAGGACAAGGATAACCAGTAGCATATAAAGTGCATCCTGATAAATCATGTGTACCAAGTATTTTTCCTGCTTCTCTAATAGCCATAATTTCCGCATGAGCAGTTGCATCATGTAACTCTAATACTCTATTTGAAGCCACACTAATAATATTACCTTCACTATCAGTAATAACAGCTCCAAAAGGACCACCTTTATTTTCGTTCATAGTTCTTCTTGCTTCTTCAATACCAAAAATCATAATATCTTTCATTATTATTCCTCATTTCTATGTTTAGTATGTAAGTATTTTAAAGAAATATCACTACCAACTTCTCCAAAAAAATTATCATATATATCTTTTATATCTGGATTCATTGAAGCACATCTAATTTTCATTCTTTTATCACTTTTATATAAAGCATTCATTCTTTTATTTTTTAAGTTTTTATTTAAAGGAAACACTCTAGGTTGACCTCCACCAGAGATGCAACCACCTTCACAGGTCATAACTTCAATAAAGTCATAATACACTTCTTTATTTTTAATTTTTTCAATTACTTTTCTAGCATCTCCAGTACCATTGATTATAGCTACCTTAATATGGGTACCATTGATTTTAACTACTGCCTCTTTAACATTAGAAGTTCCTCTAATAGACTTAAAATTAAGAAGTCTACCTTTAGGGTATCTTTTATAAAGAATGTGATATACCTCTCTTAAAGTAGCTTCCATAACTCCTCCAGAAGTACCAAAGATAATACCTCCACTACTTCCTTTACCGAGTAAACTATTATAACCACTATTTTTTAATTTTGCAAGGTTTATTTTTTCTTTTTTTAAATATTTAGCTAGTTCTCTAGTAGTAATAGCAAGATCAATATCGTTATATTTAAGTATTTCCATCTTTTTACTAGTACAAGGAACTATTACAATACTAATAATATCTTCTCTCTTAAGATTATTAATTTTACAAAAATAATTATTAATAACAGAACCCATCATTGATATAGGACTTTTACAAGTAGATAAGTTATCTAAATATTCAGGATAAAACATTTCACAAAATTTTACCCATGAAGGACAGCAACTAGTAAACATTGGTAAATTTTTACTTGTTTTAATTCTATTAACTAGTTCACTTGCTTCTTCCATAACAGTAAGATCTGCTCCAAAAGTAGTATCAAAAACATAATCAGCACCAATAGTTCTAAGAGCAGTAATCATTTTACCTTCTACATTAGTACCTAGTTTCATACCAAACTCTTCTCCTAAACTTACTCTAACAGCAGGAGCAGTTTGCATTACAATAACTTTATTACTATGTAAATATTCTTCTAATTTATCAGTTTCATCTTTTTCTGATAAACATTTATTTGGACAAGCTAAAGTACAACTACCACAATTTATACAAGGATAATCATCTTTACTAAATCCATATACTCCAACATTAAATTTGCAAATATTTTTACATATACTGCATTCATCACATTTATTTTTATCGAATGTAATTGAAGGATTATCTAAAGAAATATTTACTCTTTTATCACTAATATCTTTCATACTACCAACATCCTTATAATCTTATATAAACCATTATATCATTAAAATAGTATTTTTAAAACAAAAATTATTATCTTTTTATAGACACTGTAAGCCATAAATGTCTTATCAGTGGTATAAGAAGTCAAAGTCTTCTTATACTGTATCATCCATACCTAATTTATATAAGCCATAACTATATACAAAAAATCTATCAACAATACCTATTGATAGACTAAATTCTAAATAGTAGTTCCAAAGTCGTTATTAACATAACTACTACCATATAATAAAAATATAATAGCGATAAAGATAATGACAATAATTGAAAAACAAAAATATGATCTAGCAAAATTTCTAAGGTTAATATTCTTAGTACCACCAAACGAAAATACTAGTAGTAGAATAAAACCTATAAAAGGAATAGAAAACAAAATTTCATATCCAAAATATCCCCACATAGATATAGGTTTATATTCATAAGGTAAATTCTTATCGTTCATATACATTTCCTCCTATAACAAAATAATAACATATAAAATATAAATATTCAATAAAAAATCTATCAACAATATCTGTTGATAGATAACTTATCTAATAACTTATCTAAAAAAATAGATTTAGTAATTATTTTTTTCATATATTATCTTTTGATTTGTTATCAAAATAAAAAGAATTCAAAGACTGAATTCATAAATTTATTTTTTATCTAGTTTTATGTGTTACATCAATATCTTGATACATAGCTTGTTGCTCTTCTAGTAGTGCTCTTTTTGCTTTTTCTAATTCAGCTTTTAAAGCAAAATCTTTTGCTGATGTATCAATTGGTTGATTCATAACTCTAGCTCTTTCTTCCATTTGTCTTCTTGCATTTTCTGCATCAGCTTCAAAAGCAAAATCTTTTGCTGATGTATCAATTGGTGTTATATTATCATTTGTTTTATTATAAATAATATTTTTATCCTCCATAGTAATTCCTCCTAATAATATTATAACACACTTTTTAAATTTTAAGGCTAATTTTGGCAAAAAAACTTATCTAAAACTTATCTAAACGCCTTTTCAAGTTAAAATTACCTAAAAATTGTAAGTAGCAAAAAACTCGCAAGTCCTTTATTTATAATGCTTAGCGAGCTTACTTTCCACAGCAGTTCTTGTATTTCTTACCTGAGCCACATGAAGTTTAAAATCCTATATTATCAGTATTATTTGTACTTATAGTATTATCTGTATTTATTGTATTCTGGTATTAGGTATCATCTGTATTATTTGTATTTATTGTATTATTTGTACTATAAGTATTTTCTAATGTGGACAAATTGTGGACATTGTCCACATCCGTTCACTGCAATCATTCTACTATATAATAATAGAATAAACAAATATGCGATTAAATAAATTACACATTTGTAATTCGTATATATTATATAATATTAGATTTTTATAGTCAACGAATCCAAGTAAAATCAAAAATCAATTTTATATTCTATAATCTTATTTATTGTTTCTGATTTTGATATATTATCAAATATTTCTGTTGCATATTTTCTTGAATCTTCTGTACTAGATATATAAAAGTTTTCTGTTGTTTCAATATTCTTATGTCCAAGTAAATCAGCGACATCTCTTATCTCTACTCCATTATTTAATATTTTGGTAGCCTCTTAAATCATAAAATCTACATTTCTTTATACCTAACTCATTATGAATTATTTTAAATGGTATTCTAGTAATATCTGTTCCAAGATATAAACCGTTTTCTCTCATGAATATTAAATTTATTTTTTTAGAATCTTTATTACTTAATTCCTCTCTTACTATTCTATGTTCAACTACTTTACCAGACTGATTTTTAACATCTTCAACATTATAGTAAATATATCTTCTTCCATATATCTTTTTAAAATAATCTTGTTTCTTTTTATAATTTTGTAATGCTATCTTTAAGGTTTGACTTAAATGAATTTTTCTAGTTCCTGTTTCTGTTTTTGTAGTTCCAATATACCATCTACCTTTTCCATCTTTCGGTTTATCATAAACATTATGTTGTATATTTATAGTTTCTTTTTCAAAATCAATATCATCCCAAGTCAATCCACATACTTCTCCTGTTCTCATACCCGTATAGCAAGAAGTTAAAAAGACACAAGTAAATGTGTCATTATCATAAAATTATTAATAACGATAATTTAGATACTATTTGTAATGAATGTAAGACTGGTAGTAGAGGTTGCGTTCAATGTAAGAAAGAACTTATAAATAATATGACTGAATTTTTAAAAGATTATAGAGAAAAAAGAAGTTATTATGAAAATAATAGGGAAGAAGTAAAAAAAATACTACAAGAGGGTACAATTGCTGCTAAAAAACAAGCTGAAGAAACTATGAAAAAAGTTAGAGCAAGCATGAAATTAGATTACTTAGATAAGTAGTATTAATAAAAATCAAACTAATAAGGTTTGATTTTTAATTTGATTATTCAACATTTTTTAATGATTCAATCATATTTATTTTTTTTAAATTAAAATGTGTAACAATATTTACAATAATGGTAAATGTTGTTGTTATCAGTATTGAATAAATATAACTTATAGCAAAAACATTTCTATCAAACATTATATAATCTGGTTCACATGTTGATATAATAAAATGGCTTAAATAAGAACCAAATATTAATCCAATTATTATTCCTATTGTTGTTAATATAAATGTTTCACTGTTAATGTATTTATCAACTTCTTTTGGATAGAATCCTAGTACTTTTAATGTTGCTATTTCTCTTTTTCTTTCACTAATATTAATGTTTGATAAATTATATAATACAACAAAGGCAAGTGCAGTTGCTGCGATAATTAGAATTGCTACGATAGAATCTATTGATGATAACATGTCATTTATAGAATTTTTAATATCTTCGTTGTTAACTATTGCACTTACATATCCTTCGCTAATATATTTTGTATCAAACGATTCTTTTTCTTCGTTATTTATTTCTTTTAAATCTACTAAAAATGAATTAATATTATAATTATTAAATATATTATTGTATGTTTCTTTTGTTATATATATATATTGATTAATATAATTTTTTGTAATATAAGATACTTTTATTTCTTTATTATTATTTTCGTTATTTATTATTGCTAGTGTGTCTCCAATTTTAATATTTAATAGTTTTGATGTTTTTTCACTTATAATACAAGTATTATATGGAGGTTCTTCAATTTCTTTGCCATCATCTATATTAGATAAATATATTATGTTTTTTAATTCTTTAAAGTTATTTGGAGTAACTAAGGTTACATCTTGTTCTTTATTGTTATATTCTACTGTAATTGTTTGTGTATTAACTTCTGTAAATTTATTTATATCATTGTCATTAGTTATATAGTTTTTGATTAGGTTATAATCCTTATTTTCGTTAATTATTAAAGTTTTATCATATTTAAATATATTATTAAATTGATAATTAGTTACTTCTTTTATTGAATCTTTTAATCCGAAACCTGCTAATATTAATGCTGTACATCCAGCGATTCCAAAAATTGTAGTAAATACTCTTGCTTTATATCTAAAAATATTTCTAATTGTTATTTTTTCTGAAAATTTTATTTTTTTCCATATAAAGTTTATTTTTTCTATAAATATTTTTTTGCCACTTTTTGGATTTTTTGGTCTCATTAAATTAGCGGGTTTTTCTTTTAAGTTATGAATACAAACAAATATTGCTGTTCCACATATACAAAGTGTACATATTAGTAATCCTAATGCATTAAAACTACTATTAATTAAATATATGAATTTAGGTATAAAGAATAATTTTTTGTATATATTCCAAATTACATATGGTATTAAGTAAGAACCAATAAAAACACCAGATATACTTCCAATAATTGTTGCAAGTAAGGAATATATGATATATTTTAGTGTTATTTCAAAATTGTTATATCCTAATGATTTTAAAGTTCCGTTTTCTGTTCTATCTTCTTCAATCATTCTCATCATTGATATAAGACTTACTAATATTGATATTGCAAAAAATATTAAAGGAAAAATATTTCCTAGCTTTTTAATATTATCACTTGCATTTATAAGTTCTTTATATGATTCGTTATTTAATCTGTTTTGAATATACCATTTTGGTTTAATGAATTTGGTTTGATCAATGCTTATTCCATATTTTTTACTATTTTTTATAATATCCCCATATAATTCATTATATCTATCTTTTTCTTTTTCTGCTTTTATTTTTTCAATACTATTTGTTACTTCTTTGACAAGTGATTTATATTTATCGCTATTTGTTAATTCTTTTTTAGCATTTGATACATTTATATAAATATTTGAATACACTTCGTTTTTTATTTCATCTTCTATTAAATATGCATAGTAATCTATTTTTCCACTTCCAAGTGTTGTATTTGACTTTTCTGTTGAAAAATATAGTGGACTTATAATTGTGCCAACGATTTTATAATTTTTATTTTCAATATTTATGTTATCATTAATTTTTAAGTTATTATCATTTAATAATGATTTTTCTACTGCTATTTCATTGTTGTTATTGGGTAATTTTCCTTCTTCTAAATAAACTTTATTTATTTCATTATTTAGTGCAATTAATTTTAATACATATTTTTCGTTATTGGTATTTAAATAAACATCTTTTGTATATATTCCAATAGCTTTTTCCACATTATTTATTTTTGATATGTCTTTTAAATTTTCTTCTGTCATTCCTAGATTTGATGTAATTTCTATGTCGTAAACATTATTATTATCATAAAAATTATCTAATGTTTTTAGCATATCTGGACTACATGCTTGAATACCTGAATAAAATCCTACTCCTAATAGTGCCATAGATAATAAAGATAAAAATCTTTTATAATTAGCTTTTATTTTAATAAATATATGTTTTATTAGCATGCTTTTCATATTACCACTCAATATCCGCTATATTTTTTGGAGTTTTATTTATAATTATATCACTAACTGCGCCATTTTTAAATTTAATTATTTTGTCTGCCATTGGACTAATTGCTGAATTATGTGTAATAATGATAACAGTCATTTTTTCATTTCTACAGGTATCTTGTAGTAATTTTAATATTTGTTTTCCTGTTTTATAATCTAATGCTCCAGTTGGTTCATCACATAAAAGCAGCTTTGGATTTTTACATATTGCTCTTGCTATGGCTACTCTTTGTTGTTCTCCGCCTGAAAGTTGTGAAGGAAAATTATTTTTTCTCATTTTTAATCCTACTTTATTTAGTATTAAATTTGGGTCTAATGAGTCTTTACATAATTGAGTGGCAAGTTCAACATTTTCAAGTACATTCATATTTTGTATTAAATTATAAAATTGAAAAACAAATCCAATATCATTTCTTCTATATTTTATAAGATCTTTTTCTTTAAGTTTATCAATTCTAACTCCATCAACAATAACCTTTCCATTTGTTAGTGTGTCCATCCCTCCTAAAATGTTTAGACAAGTAGTTTTTCCTGCTCCTGAAGGTCCTAATATACATACTAGTTCGCCTTTTTCTATTTCAAATGTTGTGTCTTTTAAGGCTTTGATTTCTACTTCTCCCATTTTATAAATTTTATCTACATTTTTAAATTCTATGTAGGCCATATTATCATCTCCTTATAATAAGATAATTATAGTAATAATTGATTTAATCTTCTAAGTAAATTATATAGGATATAATATTAAAAATCAATGGTTATATAATAATTTTAATAATTTGTGTTTAAATTAATTTAAATGTATAGTTGTAAATGATGTGAGACCAAAAATCTAAAAAGTCTGCATAAGACATCTTTTCTTTTAATTGAGTTTTAGTTCCATTATAGTAAAAGTCATTATATGCTTTAGCACCCTCCTTAAATGCTTCCGACTTTGTTGGATAACCAGACTTTGTTATCCATTTTCTAGTTCCCTCAACTGTTGCAATTTCAAAACGGTATTCATATACCTTTCCACGTTTTCTAACGCTTACCATAATTATCTCTCCTTCACTAATTCATTTAGTGAACGAAAAAATGCCAACATTTACGAATGCTGACATTTATATAACTTTGTCCACAATATATGTCCACGTAGATAATCCCTTAATTTATATAGGTTTTATCAATTCTTGTTCACAAATTTATATTTATGTGGACAAGATGTGGACATTTTGTCATCTGTGGACAATTTCTTTAATTCTTTATTTTTTACAAACCCTTATTTTATAAGGTATTGCGAATTATTTTCCACAACAGTTCTTATACTTCTTTCCACTTCCACATGGACATGGATCATTTCTACCAACCTTAGTACTCTTCTTTTGTACCTTAGCATGATCTTTACTATCATTTGTAATAGCGGTCTTTGCTACTTGTTTTCTTTCAATATTTTGTCTAATTTCAGATTTTAATAGATAAATACTAATATCCCTATTAATTTTAGCAATCATTTCATCAAATAATTGATATCCTTCCATTGTATATGCCTGAAGAGGACTAGTATTAGCATAACCTCTAAGACCAATACCATCTCTTAAGTGACTCATCGTAGAAATATGTTCCATCCAGTAATTATCAATAACCCTAAGAGAAATAGCCTTTTCAAACTCATCTCTAACTTCTTCTGGAATATCTTCTAATTTTTCTTCATAATCCTTTAGAGCATTTTCATATATCAAATCAATAACTTCACTAGGATGTTTACCATTAATTTCAGATAAGTTAATTCTATATTTTCTAAGTAAGTTTTCATTTACAGCCTCAAGTATTTCACTATAATCATTTTCTTTTAGTTTATTACTCTCCACTAAATGTGAATTAACAATATCACTAATATATTCCTTAAAACCATTAAGAACTGTTTCATGAATAGAATCATTATCTAATATTTCATTTCTCTTACCATAGATAATTTCTCTTTGATTATTCATAACATCATCATAGTTAAGAAGTTGTTTTCTTATATCAAAGTTATTACCCTCAACTTTTCTTTGAGCAGATTCAACAGTTTTAGAGAACATCTTATTTTGAATAGCCATATCCCCGGTAAAACCTAGATTTTTAAGCATATCCTTATATCTATCAGAACCGAATCTAACAAGAAGGTCATCTTCAAATGATACAAAGAATTGTGTAAAACCAGGATCTCCTTGTCTACCACTTCTACCTCTAAGCTGATTATCTATTCTTCTAGATTCATGTCTTTCACTACCGATAACACATAAACCACCTAGTTCTTTAACACCTTCACCAAGTTTAATATCGGTACCACGACCAGCCATATTGGTAGCAATAGTAACAGCACCTTTTTCACCAGCATGAGCAATAATTTCAGCCTCTCTAGCATGATTCTTAGCATTTAATACTTCATGAGAAATCTTCTTTTTAGTAAGCATTTTACTAAGTAGTTCAGAAGTTTCGATAGCAATAGTACCAACAAGTACTGGCTGACCAGTAGCATGTCTATTTTCTATTTCTTTAATAATAGCATTATATTTACCTTCTTTACCAGGATATAATAAGTCAGTAGCGTCTTCTCTAATAACAGGTTTATTCGTAGGAATTTGAATAACAAACATATTATAAATATTTCTGAATTCTTCTTCTTCTGTTTTAGCAGTACCTGTCATACCAGCAATCTTGTTATACATTCTAAAGTAATTTTGGAAAGTAATCGTAGCAAGAGTTTTAGTTTCTTGTTGAATCTTAACACCTTCCTTAGCTTCAATTGCCTGATGAAGTCCATCAGAGAAGGCTCTACCTTTCATAAGTCTACCAGTAAATTGATCTACGATAACAACTTCACCATCTTGTACAACGTAGTCAACATCTAAACTCATAGCATAATTTGCTTTAAGTGCTTGATTAATATGATGTACTAAAGCTGTATTATTAATATCATATAAATTATCTAAATGAAAATGTTCTTCAGCTTTTCTACTACCTTCGTCAGTTAAACTAACAGCCTTAGATTTTTCATCCATAATGTAATCTTCATTTTCTTTTAAACTTTTAACATATCTATCAGCATCAATATATAGATTAGCAGACTGCATAACTCCGCCAGATATAATAAGAGGAGTTCTAGCCTCATCTATTAAGATAGAGTCAACTTCATCGACAATACAATAGTTAAGAGGTCTTTGTACTCTATTTTCTTTTTTTATAACCATGTTATCTCTTAAGTAATCAAAACCAAGTTCATTATTAGTACTATATAAAATATCACAGTTATAAGCTTCTTGTTTTTCTTTAAAAGAAAGTTCTCTTAAGTTAAGACCTACAGTAAGGCCTAAGAACTTAAATATACTACCCATCCATTCAGAATCTCTAGTAGATAAGAATTCATTAACTGTAACGATATGAACTCCTTTGCCTGTTAAAGCATTTAAATAAGCAGGAAGTACACAAGTAAGTGTTTTACCTTCACCAGTTTTCATTTCTGCAATATTACCATAATGAATAGCAAGGCCACCAAGTAATTGACAGTAGAACGGTTTCATTCCAAGACATCTATAAGCAGCCTCTCTTGCAACTGCAAAAGCCTCAACTAAGATATCATCAAGAGTTTCTCCCTCCTCTAATCTTTTCTTAAATTTATCAGTATAACTAGCAAGTTTTTTATCAGATAATTTACTCATTTCTTCATCAAGAGCATCTATTTGATCTGCTAATTTACTAAATCTATATAATTCTTTATACTCATTATCAAATAATTTTTTAAGTGTTTTAAACATCAAATCATCTCCTAGATAATATTTTACTATATTTTAACTAAAAAAACTAGTAAATATTTAATATTTCCTTTATTTTATTGAAGTTTCACCTCCGTGCCTATAGTCATTTTGGTGTTTTTGAAGCCTAAGGTCTTCAAAAAAGAGTTTTAAAGCCATAAGTCTTTAAAACTTTAAAGTTATTAACAGTATATGTTGATAAAATTAAAATATAAAATAAAATATATCAACAAAATCTGTGAATACAAAGAAATGTAATGTATATAAAGTGTAAATATAAAATCATTATATAGACTTTGATTAAAAAATTAATTATAATTATATTAAGAGGAAAATATGGAAAAAGAAGATAATGAATTATTATTAGAGCAAATACTTAGTATAATAGAAGAAAATAATAAAAAGATTGAAAGTCAAGATTCAGAAGAATTATTAAAGCAAATGGTTTGGGAAGGATTACTCTTTCTTGAATCAAAAGCAGGAACAATGTCTAATGAATTAACAGAACTATATAAGACATATAAAGAATATTTAAAATTATCTAAGAATATAAATAAAAATGTTTTATATAAATATGAATTACAAATAAGAGTTAATGTAATACAAAAAATGATTGAAGAAGGTTATGACGAAACAAAACTACAATTAATAAGAGCTAAGTATAATTTAAAAATAATTAATCAGCTTTTTATAATATTAAACTTTATGATTAATGAAGATGATTATAGAAAAAATATAAGCAAAAGATTATATGACCCACAAATAAATCAAAATATTAATATATATAAACTAAATATGTCTCTCTTTATGATTAATTTAATTTATGAAAAAACAAGGGATAAAATAGATGCCATTTTAATGCAGCCTGAGAGTAAGACAGAAACTTTAATAGAAGATTTATTAAAAGAGTATAATGGTGATTCACAAACACTTGGTGAAGTATTATCATCAAGATATAAAGATGTAAGAAATAGCTCAGAACATAATCAGTATAGAATAATGAGAGAATATCTAATAGAACAAGGTTTTGACACTACAAAAACTCCTATATTTAAGTTTTTGAGAAACTCTTCTTCGCACGGTGAGTTTTACCCAATTATAAGGGACAATAATGATATTGATATAAAAATAGATAATGACGGGAAAGAAAAACAAGTTATATCCCTACAGACATTAATAACACTTGTAGATAGTAAACTATCAACATTACCCAGTGCAGAAGAATATCAAATATTTATAGATTTTTATAAGTCAACAGATATATTAGAAACAATGGAAAAATATAAAAAAGAAGGAAAGACTACTGGTGTAATAAAAATGCTTGCCATTTTATTTATGTATAACATTGTTCAGTATAATACCGAGCAGTTATTCAGTGAACTTAAAACAGGCAAAAGAAGTCAAATACGAAAAGTAGATAATTTGAATATTAGAAAATATTTTACATTTTCTGGTACCAGTGAAGATAAAAATTATAAAATACTAGAAACCATAAAACATGCCATAGGACATATGAACATAGAATATGAAAATGGAAATATTACTTTTGAAAATAGAAAGTATAATCAAAGCTGTACTGCAAGTATTATTAATATATTTGCCTTTGCATTAAAATCTGGTATTTATGGCACGGTGACAGCCACAACATTCTATCAATATTATATTGAAGAAGTGAAAAGAATAACTTCATATATAAATGATATTAATATTGAAGAAGTGAAAAGAATAAATTCATATATAAATGATATTAATATTGAAAAAGGTAATTATAATAAGATAGAAATAGATAAAAATGATATTTATTATAATAATAATTATAATAATAAAAAATATTATTAAAACCATAAAAGTATGTAAAAATAATTATATACTTTTTTATATTAACATTACTTGTGTATTGATAATTAATAATAATTATTCTATCAACATAATCTGTGGATAAACCAATTATAAATAAAAAGAGTATCAACAATTTCTGTTGATACTTTATTTTACTTAGTTTCAATTAAACCATAGTCTCCATCTTTTCTTTTATAAAGAACACAAATTTTATTAGTATCCATATCTTTATATACAAAGAATGAGTGACCAAGAAGTTCCATTTCTAAAATAGCCTCTTCTTCATCCATAGGTTTCATTTCAATATCTTTTCTTTTAACAATTTTTTCTTTAGGTTCTTCCTCCTCTTTTATATCAAAATCAAAGTTAAATTCTTTAATATTATCTTTAACATTTCTGTTTAATCTAGTTTTATTCTTTCTGATTTGTCTTTCTAATTTATCACTTACCAAGTCAATAGCAGCATATAAATCATCACTTTCTTCTTCACTTCTAAGAATAAATTTACTAGTAGGAATAGTAACTTCCACTATTTGTGAATTACCTCTTACTTTAGCCAGTACATTAGCGGTAATATCATCGTCCTTAAAATATTTTTCAAGTCTTCCTAATTTAGTTTCCGTATAGTCTTTTATTGCATCGGTAATAAGCATTTTATCACCACGAATATTGTATTTCATATCAACATCCTCCTCCTATAATTAAAGTATATCAGAAATAATTTAAAAATAAAATAGAAAAATGAAAATAACATAATTTAACATAATTTAAACATAATTTGAGTAAGATTAAGACCAAAGATTTTCTTTATATTCTCCTTCGTCTACTAATTTCTTAATAGAATTTTTAACATCAGGAGTATCTTCTCTATAAGTAACACCATGCCAACTAGCAGTAGTTCTAATTACTTTCATTGATGCCTTGCCATCTTTAATTAGATTACTTACAACATCAGGAATTAAATATTCTGAAGTAAGTAAGTCTTCTTTATTATCTATAAAGAATTTACTAAAACATTCTTCAATATATCCAAATATACTAGGAGTAAATAGTAGGAAATTCATACTTACAGTATCATCACTATTAACAGTGAAACTATCACTACCATCAAGTGGACTAGCTACAATTTCATTGCCAATTTTTTCTATTTTACTCTCAGTAATAGATTTTAAATAATTATTACTATCTACTTCACAAACACCTCTTTTAACAGAACCATTTTCTGTTAAAGTATTCGCTACCATATAGCCAATCATACCATATTTACTAGAGTCATTATCAGTATTACTTAAATATTCATATGCTTTAATAAATGCATCTCTACCATAGAAATCATCAGAATTAATCATAGCAAAAGGTTCATTAACATAATCCTTTGCACATAATACCGCATGAGCAGTCCCTAAAGGTTTCATTCTACCACTTGGAATATCCCATCCCTTAGGTAAATTATTTAATTCTTGAAAAGCATATTCTACCTTAATATGTGGTTCTACTCTCTTACCAATAGTTTCCTTAAATAGTTCATAATTTTCTCTTTTTATGATAAATACTATCTTATTAAATCCTGCTTTTATAGCATCATAAACAGAATAATCAATAATAAATTCGTCACTAGGACCCATTGGCTCTATTTGTTTTAATCCTCCAAATCTACTACCCATACCAGCAGCTAAAATAACTAATGTTACATCTTTTTTCATATAATCCTCTCTTTCTTAAATGTACACCTTATATTCTTTTATAACTAAATTATATCAAATAAAATGATAAAAGTGAAGAATATACTACAAAAACATAAAAAAATGGTACACAGAGTGTATACCATTTAAATTATTTATATTGAGACATATATGTATTATATTTCTTTTCTAATACAGTATCAGAGAATTTAAGACCTGATTCTTCTCTCATTTTATCTAAAGCAACATAAGAGATATTTTTATCTTCTGATTTCTTTTCACTTACTAATGAATCAATTATTTCTTCTTTAACATCTTCAAGAGCAGGTTTTTCTTTTTGGTCTATTCTATAAATTACATGATAACCATAAGAAGTCTTAACAGGTTCTTTGCTATAACTATTATTTTCTAGTTTTTGCATAGCTTCCATATAAGCAGATTCTAAGTTAGCATTATAAGATTTATATCCTAATTCTTCATAAGTAATTTGATCTTTATATTCATCTTTAACCTCATCAAAAGATTTACCATCATTTAATTTAGATATAATTTCTTTAGCTAAATCTTCAGCTTTTTTCTTATCTTCATCACTCGCAGAACTATCTACTTTTACTAAGATGTGTTTAGTATTAATATCACCATAAACTTTATCTTCATAGTATTTTTCTACTTCTTTATCAGAAATTAAAGTTTTGATATAGTCTTCAGCATATTTATTTCTTCTATATTGTAGTCTTAAATATTCTAAGAAAGCTTTTTCACTACCAAAACCATTATTTGATAAGAAAGTTTCTTTATCCATTTTATAGTATTGTTTATAAGCACTATAATAACTTTCTGCTTGCTGTTTTAATTCGTCGTTCATTTCATCAGTTTCAGGATATTTTTCTACAAGAATCTTATTGTCAATCTTATCTAATAATGAACTAATAGAATATACATCTTTCATATCTTCATATAAGTCATTCGCAGTTACTGTATAACCATCAATTTCTGCAACAGGTTGAGTACCATCTTTTAATGTAGCAATTCTATCAGGCCATATAATAACAACTACTAATACAGTAATTAATATACCACCAACTGCTCCATAAATAGCAAGTCTATATTTATCAAAGAATTCAAGCATTTTAAATACTTTATCATCATTAACTTTATTTACTTTTTTAGTATCTTTCTTTGATTCTTTTTTAGACTCTTTTTTAGGAACCTCTTTAACTACTTTCTCTTCCTTTACTACTACCTCTTTCTTTTCTTTTTTATTATTTTTTGTCTCTTGCTTTTTCTTTGCCATTTTTCATTCTCCTTTCAAAGATACACTAATATAATATCAAATCTAGGCTAAAAATACAAGGCTATTTTGTAAATATGGGCAAATTACCACAATTTTAAATTTTATTATTTTATTGTTTATAAAGTACAGCACACTTTTCTTATTTTTCCATAAAATATTGTGAATAGAAAAAAAGGAGGAATGTATTATGGGTAACTGTGGATGCGGTACTGGATCTAGTGCTGCTATTGTATTAGTACTATTTATCCTACTAATAATCATACTAGGCGCTTGGATATAATTTAAAGGAGGTGCATTATAATGTCTGGAAATAGTTCTTGTAATAACACTTGTAGTCATAAAAGCAATAATGGTTTATTAATTGTTATTGTATTATACATCTTACTTGCTATTATATTAGGAAATGCTTTCTTGTATTAAAAAATTTATATTAGAGAAACTATCTTCGGATAGTTTTTTCATTTATAAGGAAAGTGCTTTTGATTGTTAGAAATTAAAAATAGCGGCCTTAAAATCATTAGGTCACTACGAAAATTATCTTAAAGAATTAATCTTTAAAATATTTCTTTGGTATAAATTTTTCAGTATCACATCTTTGACAATTTAATGTAACAATTCTTTTTCCTAGTTGTTTATGAAATTTCTTTCTTCTAAATTCTTCGTATATTAAACTAGGTACAGGTTTTTCAAAGCTACATTTCAAACAGCTTGTTAATATTTCTTCATTCGAATCAACATCGTAGTCAAAGTCAAAATTTGGATTCAATAAGTCATCTATTAATTTTCTTTTTTTCTTCATTATATTTATTACCACATGAAGAGAAAAATCTTGATTTACAAGTATTCGGAACAATAAGCAATTTATGACTATTAGGACATTCGTACTCGGTATATCCTAAAGAGAAAATTTTGCATTTTAGTCTTTTGTTAACATTTTTAAATACACCATCTCTTATGGTTATGTCTTTATAAGTATTAACAAAATTATCCCAATAGTCTTTAAATATATTCTTAATTTTAAATTTTACTTTTCTATCATTTACCTTGTCTTTGTATAAAGCAAAAGCTTTATCATCTTCAGTACAAATTATATTTTTTTCATATTACTTAATAATATTATAACAAAACTTGTGATAAACGAAAACATCTCCCATAAGGGAGATGACGACTAAAATTTATTTTAGTCTCCTTACTTTAAAATAAACTTGTTTTCTTCATTTGGAAATATTGCTTCATTTGAATTTACTTTTTTACAAATTATTGCACCATCAGGTTCATTTAGTCCTGAAGCAAATGCAAAAAATATATTAAATAAATTTTTTGAAACTTGCCAATTGCTTTCTTTATATGGTTCATCTAACTCCAATTCATCATCAAATCCATATTCTACACCTTTCCAAACAACCCATCCTATAAGGGTTAATTCATTATTGGATAAATGTATTTTTATATATGTCTTAAAGAAATCTAATTTTGTCATAAAACTGTTATGTTTTAAAACTTTCTCACCGTTATAGTCTATCTCTATAAATTTACTTGCTTTTAAATATGAATTTATTATTTCGTTAACTTCATTTATGTTTTTATTAAATTTTACTTTTAAAATTTGTCTTGTATTTTCCATACTATTTTCCGCCTCCTTTCAATACATGAATCCTATACAAATAATTGAATTGTTGCTATCAAATTTAAGATATCAAATATAATTGATAAAACACCTAAAAAGATCCAACAACCATTTTTTACATTTCTTCTTGCTAATGCAAAAGAAACATATGTAACTAAACCTGAGATTAAAAGAGAAACCCAAGCAATACCCTCTGATATTAAATAAAAACTAAGTCCTAATAAAAATAAGCCACCTGTTAATAAATAAAACTTATCAATAAATTTTGATTCAGGAGTATATTTTAATTTTTTATTTTTTCTTGTATTAATAAGACTTCACCTACCTTCCATCAACATTATAACATATTTTGAACGAATATGCCCCACTTTTTATTTAATTTCTTTTTTTTATGAAAAAATTAAATTGGGTGATAACTTATGGACTTAGAAAGGTTATTTTTATTTCGTGAAGAAAATGATTTAACACAGGAAAAAATGGGAGCGATTGTTAATACTAAAAAATGGTCTATAACTAAATGGGAAAATGGTAAAGAAATAATTCCATTGCCAAAATTAAATATATATGCTAATTATTTTAATACAAGTATGGATTATATATTAAAATTAACAAATAAAAAAGGATCTACTATATCTTGTACGACTTTAGATCCAAAAATAGTGGGACAAAATATTAAAAAAGTTAGAAAAGATAATAATATATCACAAAGAGAACTAGCAAAAGAATTAGGAACAACACAATCGGTTATATATGGTTATGAAAATGGGAAATTTTTAATTTTAACTGCTTTTGCTTACCAAATATGCGTTAAATATAATGTTTCTATGGATTGGCTATGTGGTAGGGGTAGATAACAAAAATATAAAATAAGAAAGATAGAATATTGAAATAATTTATTCTACCTTTTTGGTGCTCAAGATTTTACTTTATAATTAAAAATTTGTATTATATGTTTCTACTTTTAAAGATGAATGTTCTTCAATCTCTTTTATAAAATCAATAATTTAATTTAAATTAGTAGAAAAATAAATCATACCATTTTTAAACATCTTATCAATAGATGGAAGCTCTGATAAACTTCCATCTTTTTTCATATCAAAAAAAGTAGACATTTGCCTACTTTAATTTATTATATACTTCTTCAATAGATAGCTCCTCATCATTATGATACTTAGGAATTAGATGTAAATGATAATGCTTAACATCTTGACCAAGGCCATTATTTTGAGCAAAAGTAATACCGTCACAATTTAGTCTTTCTTTTAATCTATTTGCTATAACCTTCGCAGTTTCTAAAACATGATTAAGTACCTCTTTATCAATATCAAAGAAGTCTTGATAATGTTCTTTAGGTACAATTAGACAGTGGCCAGTACTATTAGGGTTAACATCTAAAAATACCTTTACAATATCATCTTCATATATTGTATATGATGGTATTTCATTATTAATAATTTTACAAAATATATCCATATTAGGTTACCTCCATTATAAGTATATCAAAAAAAAGAAAATAAATAAATATTTTCTTAAGTGAATATCTGCGAATATTCTATTATAATTATGTAAAAACTTTCTTTTTTTTATACAAATAAATATAAGTTTAATTCTTAATCTTACTAAATATAATCGCTGTATCATAAAATTTATTAAGTCTTTTATTCCAATTATTTTTAATTTCTTTAATTAACTTATCTTTAATATCTTTAATATTATCTTCATCCTTCTCAAAATAATCATAGTATAAATATTTTAAATTAATATCATTCTTTTCATTACTAATATATTTTAGAAGAAAGTCTCTCTTTTCTCTAATACTTCTAGTAACATTATCATTATTAACTTTAGTATGTTTAATGATAGGAATATTGTATATTTCATTGTTTACAATTTCATCTAGTACCTCTTCTTCTTCATCAAGAGTAAGACTACTTCTTTTAATTAAGTTACCATTTTCATTAAACATAATAGCTATTACTTCTTTCTCATTAGAAATAAGAAGAGAAGGACCAAGTTTACTTCTGGTATAAGTATAAGTTTTATCCCTAATAACATTAATAAAATCCTTACTAACACAGACATTATCATATTTCATAATATTAAAGCATTCATTATCTACTAGAAACAGAGGAATCTTCTTAACATTAATAATATTATCTTTTCTATTCCATTCATAAAAAGAATAATATTCCTTATTAAAATTAAGTACAATATCATAAATATAATTCATTCTTATCTTCTCCTTTAATAGTCATTGATAAAATCATCATAATAAGACCGATAATACTAAAATAACATTCAAATCTTCTAACAATAAAATTAACATAATTCAAAAAATTATACCCCATAGACATTAAATTAAGATAAAAAATAATAAAACTACATCCAATAACCATAAAACCAAATCCAAGTAAAAAGAAAAAAACTCTTACCATAATATCCCTCATTTAAACATATTCAAATAAATAGATATTATTAAGAGTTTTTACTTACTCAATTTCGTTATTATTTTTAATTTCTACTCTACTAATAGAATCAAATCTTTTAGTAATCTTATCAGTAGTAACATGAATACTTTCAATATCTTTATTAACAGTTTCTATACTTCTAGATAACTTATCCCATCTATCTTTATATCTACTAAATTCAACACCTAACTTATTAAGTTCATCATGAATTATACTAGTATATTTATCTCTTTCCATATTCTTAAGAAGAACTTCAATAACAGTAAATGTACTAATTAATGTTGTAGGAGAACATATCCATACTCTTTTTCTATGAGCATATTCAACTAAATCACTATGATAAGCATTAATTTCGGCGAATAAAGCCTCAGCAGGTAAAAACATAATAGCCTGATCTGAAGTAATACCAGGAATAATATATTTAGAACTAATAGCATCAATATGTTTCTTAACATCAGCCTTAAATTCTTTTTCCGCAGCAGTTCTTTCTAGTGGAGAAAGATTCTTATCAACCATTTTTTGATAGTGTTCTAAAGGAAACTTTGAATCAATAGCAACAGTACCTAATGGCTCGGGAGCAAATATTACTGCATCCGCAATAGTGGTATTAGGAAAAGTATACTGAAGTCTATATACATTATCATTTCTTTCACCAAATATACTAACAAGAATATGCTTAAGATTAATTTCACCAAATATACCACGACTCTTTTTATCAGTTAAAATACTTTGAAGAGAAACAATATCAGTAGATAAAGTATCAATTTTCTTTTGTGCTTCATCTATTCTAGATAATCTTTCTAATATATTAGTAAATGTTTTATTAGTCTTAGCAAAATTATCATCTAATCTTTCATTAACTTTATCATTAATTTGACTAAGTTTCTTTTCTATTCTTTCATTTAATCCATTAAAATTATCATTCATTGTTTTCATTATATCTATTTGAAAACTAGATAACTCTTTAACTGTAGTAGTTTCTAAATTACCAAGTCTTTCAGTAATTTTTCCTTCATTAACATTCTTACTAATTGCTATAATAACTAAGATAATTATTACAATAAGTAGTCCTATAATTATATAATCTAACATTTTTTTATACCTCCATATTTCATATTTAAAGTATATCATATATTTAATATCAAGTAAATAGAAAATATAAAAAAATCAAACAAATGTATATAAAATATTATAGTGTTTAGTAAAGAGCTTGTAATCTCTTTACTATCATTAAAGCCTAAGGTCTTTAATGAAAAAATTGAAGCCTGTAGTCTTCAATTTTAAGTTTATCTTTTTATTTCTTTTTTATCATCTTCAGTAGGAGGTTTCATATAGTATTTATCAGGATTATTCATTATTTCACCATTAGCTCTAAGAATATAATAAAACTTTTTTAAATCAAAACCATAAGGTAATTTTAAACCCTCAATAGTCCTTAAATTAAATGCAATTAAACGACCGCCAATATACTGTGGAAGAACAAGTCCATTAGCAGTAGTAAGTCTATTTAAATTTAAATCACCATTAACCCTTATAGGAAGAACAACTCCTTCCGCACTAGTAAGACTACTTAATTCTAAATTACCACCGACTTGTTGTGGAAAAATAATTCCATTTGCATTTGATAACGAAGATAAATTCAAATTACCACTTATATATTTTGGTAGAACAATGTTATCCAGGCTATTATAATGAGATAAATCCAAATTACCTACTAAAACTTTGAATTTATTTGGAGTTTTTTTCCATTCTTCTTGTGATAAAGCAACATCTTCTTCCTTAATATTAAAAATAATGCTATAATCTCTTTTGATATTTCTTTTACTTTTAATTTCTTTTATTCTAGGATCTTCCATAAAACCAAATCCACTAATTTTATCATCTATTTCATACAAAAATTTAAGTTCCCCAAGATTAAGTTCAATATTATTATTTACTTTTTTATCAATTAAAGTAAGTAATTTCATATCATGTTCTTTTTTTAAATATTTATCTCTATCAGGGAATTCTTTTAGTTTTTCTTCAAGAATGGGCATCATTTCAGGTTCCATATTTTGTTTACCCGAAATACCTCTAATTTCTCCAATTTTATTTTTACCATCCATTCTGATAGCAATTCTAGGTACTTTTGCGTCACCATTCTCATCTAATGTATAATAAACATAGAAATCTCCATCTTCTAACTGATCTTTGGCAAAGTTTTCCCCAGCCGCAGTACACCAGCCAGTATAATATCCCTGAAGTGAATTTCTTAAAATATTATAATCACTTCCTTGTTCATATTTAATCCATTTACCATCAGTACTATTACTTTGTTGTTCTTCTCTAAAAAGACTTTGCTTAATAACATATTCATATAAAAGTTTAAAATTACCAGTACTTAAAGCTTGTTTAATATCTTCTTCACTTTTTTTGTCTTTAAGAAAATCTTCCATTAATTTTAAAGTGGTAAAAATATATTCTCTTTCTACTGAAGGAAACGGATATACTGTAGTTTTATCTCTCTTACTAAACTTACTAGTTTCTTTATCATATTTGCCTATACTCTGTAGTCCTTGAAATACCCAATACTTTTCCCACATTTCATAAGATTTACTTTCTTCATCATATAAAAAGTATTCAATCCATTTATCAAGAGTTTCCTTTTGGTCATCAATTACTTCCTCGATCATGCCCTTTTTTGCTTCAGCAGTTAATTTTATATTACCATAACCCAATTCTTTAGCGAGTCTAACTTGATTTTGAAAGTAGGCATCAGGTATGTTTTCAGGCTTGATAACATATAAATCATAATAAAAACTTTTAAGTAATTTTTCACCATTAACACTTCTTGTCTCAGATACTCTATTATGTAGTTCTTCAAGTCTTTCAAAATATTTTAGTAGTCTTTCTCTTTTTTTATCAGATACATTTGAAGCCTTAAGAACTCTATCACTGTTATGTAAATTAGTATAAACTTTAGATATCATATCTAGCCAAGCATTTCTCATGTTATCATCCATAGTTATCACCTCTTCTAGTGTAAATATATCACATTTAGAAATAATAATAAATAAAATAATAATATTTTTACATAATACTTTACAAAAAAATAACCCTAAGTTAATAGGATTATTTAAGTAATTTACTAAAGTATTTATCTATTTCTTTTACTCTTGATTTAAATACAAACATATCAACTATGGCACTTACAGAGTATACAATAAGAATAATACCAATTAAAGTAGTAATAACTAAAGCAGTATTTCCTGGATTAATAATTAATACTACACCACATATAACCATTAATATAGAGGTAAATAAAGATAGAATATAACTATTATCAATATCTTTAATAATAAATGATATTCTAGAACTAAATGCACCACTTATAATAAAGAAAATACCTAAAGCAATTGGTAAAATACTCTCAAAAATACTAGGATTTAAGAATACACAAATACCAAGTAAAAATGATAAAATACTATTTGTCATTTGGAATAAACAAAGAGCAGGATTAATACTAAAACTATCTATAAAACTATAAATACCATAGATAATCATAATAGTACCAATAACATAAGCAAAAGTATCAAGAGATGCTTTAGGCCATACAATAAGTAGTATTCCAACTATCATAAATAAAACTGACAATATAATTGATAAATTAATGTACTCATTTATTTTTTTAATCATACTAACCATCCTTTCTAACAATATTATAACAAAATTACAAAAAATTACAACAACATAACTAAAAAAATAGTTGTAAATAACAATTACAACTATTTAATTATTAACTCCATGTCTTACTACTGGTGTATCATTAGTAATAGCTTTAAATGAATATCCATTATCTTTACCATATCTAATAATGTCTCTTAAAGCATTCACAGTACTCCTGTGATTAGCAGAATCGTGCATAAGTACTATGTTTGTCTTACTATGAGATAAACCATTTATAACATTATTGTATATTTTATTACTATTATTTGTATCTCCCCCAGCATCATTAGAATCAACATTCCAATCAAAATATACATATCCTTTATTAGTAACAGCGTTAACAAGTCTAGACATAATACCTTTATTATAATTTCTACTTATAGTATTAGAACTACCTCCAGGAAATCTAATAAATTTACATCTAATACCAATAGATTTATAAACACTATCACTAACAGTATTTAAATCATTAAAGTAATTTTCTTCATTAGAGTACACATAACTATATTTATGACTAGAAGTATGTAAAGCAATTGTATGTCCACTATTGTAGGCTCTCTTTACATATTCACCACCACTAGTTACAAAGAAAGTTGCTTTAATACCTTCTTCATCTAAAATATCTAAAATTTCTTTTGTCAAATAACTAGGTCCATCATCAAAGGTTAAATAAATACTACCATTTCCATAATAACTTGGTCTTTCTCTGACGGTAATTTTTCTATCTACTGAAGTTTCATTACCACTATTATCTACAACCTTATAGTTAATTGTGTAAGTTCCAACTCTATTAGTATCAACAGTACCTGTTACTATAACCTTATCAGTGATATCACCATCACATTTATCAATCGCCGTATATCCTTTTTCAATATATTTACTATTTTTATAAATAACAATATTATCATCACCTATTAAAGTAAGTGAAGGCTCTTCTTTATCTTCAAATATAATACTTCTTCTAATTTCATTTTTATTACCTGAACTATCTTTAACACTATAAATAATAAAATTACCATTCTTTTCTATATTTACTTTATCAGTAATGTCTCCATCATAATCATCACTAGCGGTATATCCTTCTTCATCATAATCCTTATTAGGACAAACATAACTTGGGTTATTTCCTTTTAATTCAACTTCTGGTTTTACATTATCAACAACCTTAACATTAATTTTTTTATCATATCTATAAAATAAATATCTAACTTTAACAGTAACTTGATAATTACCAATTACTTTTTCATCTATATTATCGCTAATTTTAATATACTTATTTATGTCTCTTATAACATTATAAGCCTTTATATTATATGTATCATTACTATTATAACCAATTGTATCTTTATCAATATTAATATTAGGTAATAATAAAGAACATATAAGTAAAATTACTGAAATAACTATAGAGATAATTATTATCTTTTTAAACTTCATATTATCTACTTCCATATCAGATTTCATTATATCATCACTATAAAAAAAATACTATTCCAAAACGGTATTTTTATCAGGCTTTACATTCTTTTCGTAAATAGTAACTTTATAATTATTATCAATCGTAGCTAAAAGTATACTATCATAATTATCATAACCTTTAACTTTAAGTTCATGATCTAACCATTCTTTATCCTTATTAATCGCCTTCATATTATTAACCATATACTTAGCATCAATAATGGCATTTACAGTAAGTCCTTCATTACTACACTTAATTTTCATATCTTTTTTAGTCACAGGCTTATCATTTTCTTTAGGAAGAAAACTAATATTACCATTAACTTCCATAAGAGCATAATCAATTTCATCTAAATTAAAATAACCATTTTCTCTTGCTTCCATTAATAAATCATTAACATCAATTTTAGATTTTTTTAAACCAGATTCAATAATTTTACCTTTTTCCACAAGAACTGTGGGTACACCAATAAAAAATCTTCTAGCCAAAATACTTTTTATAGATACAAATGAAATTATATAAGATATAAATCCATATATAAATAGAGCCGCTATTCCTGCAAGCATATCTTTTTCAATATCTAAAGAAATATCCGCGGCAATAGAACCAATCGTAATACCAACAACATAGTCAAAAAAATTAAGTTCAGATATCTGTTTCTTTCCCATCATCTTAGTAATAAAGAAAAGAATAATAAGAATAAGTATCGTTCTAAAACAAATATTAAGAAAATCGCTCATAAAAAACACCTCATAATTAGTATGAAGTGTAAAAATATTTATATACCATTAATATTATTAATGATCATAGAAATAATAAATAAACAAATAATAAGTATATAGAATTTACTAAAAATATAAAGTACTAACTTATTACCTTTATCACTACCTATTATAACATCTCTAATTAAGAGAATAATATAAATAATACATAAAATAAATAAAGGTATCCCAAGAATATTGTATTTAAAAGCATTAATAAAATCTAAATTAAGAATAGACCTAAAAGATCTAGTTAACCCACATCCGGGACAAGAAATATGGAACATCTTCTTAAAAAGACATTCCACATTAAACTTTCCAGTAACTATTATAAAAATAAATAAAGTACCAGAAAGCAAAATAATTAAATTAATAATTCTTTTTTTCATTAGTCTCTTAAAGTATTACCATCAGCATCTTTATAGTCATTACTAGAAAGAATCATAATACCTTCAATAAGTCCCCAAATAGCGGACACAGGACTTAAGATACCACAAGATAAAACAGTGATTAAAAGTTGAGCAACTGCTTTACCAGTAAAACCAAGGTAAAAGTTATGAACACCAAAGGCACCTAAGAAAATACCAAATAACCCAGCAGCAAGTTTAGATTTAGCATTAGGATCACTTGAAGTAGTACTCTTTTTAACTCTAACACCACAATTTAAACAAATATCTTGTTCATCAGTTAATTCCTTTCCACAATTTGCACAATACTTAGCCATAAATATAACCTCCTTTTTATAAACTAACCATTAATTTTATTTAAAATAATATCTAACATTTCTTTTTCTTTAAGAAGAGCTTCTCTATCTTTATCAACAATTGCTTTAGGAGCCTTCTCAACATAATTACTATTACTAAGAAGTTTCTCTCTTCTTGCAATTGAAGCCTCTAGACTTTCTTTTTCTTTAAGAAGTTTTTCTTTTTCTTCTTCTAAACTCTTACTATTATCATATATAATAGAAGCCTTCATACCAGCATATTCTATTTTTATACCATTACCATCTTCTAAAGAAATCTTATCACTTAATTTTAGCATATTAATAATAATGTCTTTAGAAGTCTCGTCATCAATATCAATATATACCTTATACTCTCCAATATTACCAAGTTCAGCCTTTTTATTTCTAAACATTGTAATAAATTCAAGTACATTATCAATATTAGTAGTAAATACCTCTTTCTTATTATATATAGGATACTTACTAATCATAATAGATTCTGCTTCTTTAATAGGCATCATACCATATATTTCTTCAGTAACATAAGGCATAAAAGGATGAAGCATCTTCAGAATATCTGTAAGAACTCTAACAAGTACACTCTTCGTAGTATTATCGTTATAGAACTTAGATAACTCAATATACTTGTCACAGAAGTCTCCCCATACAAAATCATATAGTGTATTACCTACAATATGAAAATCATATTTATCCATATTTTTAGTAACATCTTTAATCGTGGTATTTAATCTATTTAAAATCCACTTATCTTCTTCTTTTAAATTATCAAGAGTATAATCTTCTTCTTTAAAGTCTTCTAGTTTCATTAAAACAAATCTTGAAGCATTCCAAATCTTATTAATAAAGTTCCAAGTTGATTTAACTTTTTCTTCATCATATCTTAAATCCATACCAGGAGCAGTATTTGTAGTTAAGAAGAATCTTAAAGAGTCAGCACCATACATATCAATAACATCCATAGGGTCAATACCATTACCTAGACTCTTACTCATCTTTCTACCTTTTTTATCTCTAATAAGGCCATGAATTAAACAATCTTTAAAAGGTCTTTCATTTAAGAACTCAAGCCCTTGAAAAGTCATTCTATTAACCCAGAAAGGAATAATATCATAACCAGTAACTAGTACATTATTAGGATAATATCTCTTAAGTAAGTCAGTATTATCGGGCCATCCTAAAGTACTAAAAGGCCATAGTGCTGAAGAAAACCAAGTATCAAGTACATCATTATCCTGTACCCAACCATCACCTTGAGGTTCTTCCATACCAACATAAACTTCATCACCTTTATACCAAGCAGGTATTCTGTGACCCCACCATAATTGTCTAGAGATACACCAATCATAAGTAATCTCCATCCAATGATTCATTGTCTTTTCGTATCTAGGAGGAACAAAGTTAACTTTCTTATCTTTATCCTTTTGGTTTTCAAGAACTCTATCTGCTAGTGGTCTCATCTTAACAAACCATTGTTTAGAAAGATAAGGTTCAACCATAACATCACTTCTTTCAGAAAAACCAACGTTATGATTAATAGGTTCAATCTTAATAAGAAGTCCTTCACTATCTAAGTCCTTAATAACAGCATCTCTACATTCAAATCTATCCATACCATTATATTTACCAGCATTCTCGTTCATTGTACCATTAGGATTCATAACGACAATTCTCTCTAGATTATGTCTATTACCTACTTCAAAGTCATTAGGGTCATGAGCAGGAGTAATCTTAACAATACCAGTACCAAACTCCATATCAGCGTGTTCATCACCAATAATAGGAATAAGTTTATTAACTATTGGAAGCATAACATTCTTACCAATATATTTCTTATACCTATCATCCTCTGGATTAACCGCAACTGCAGTATCACCAAATAAAGTCTCTGGTCTAGTTGTAGCAACCTCTAGATACTCATCAGTACCTTCAATCATATATTTAATGTGGTAGAAGGCTCCTTCAACATCTTTATAAATAACCTCTTCATTACTTAGAGCAGTCATCGCAGCGGGATCCCAATTAATAATTCTCTCACCTCTATAGATAAGACCTTTGTTATATAAATCAACAAATACCTTTCTAACAGCATGAGATAAACCATCATCTAAAGTAAATCTTTCCTTATCATAATCAAGAGATAAACCAAGTTTAGCCCACTGACTATGAATATTTTCAGCATATTCTTCTTTCCAAGACCAAGCAACCTTAAGCCACTCTTCACGAGACATACTTCTAGGATTAATACCTTCACTTCTAAGTTTTTTATCTACTTTAGCCTGCGTAGCAATACCAGCATGATCCATACCTGGAAGCCATAAAGCATCAAAACCTTGCATTCTCTTATATCTAATAATAATATCTTGAATTGAAGTATCCCAAGCATGACCTAAATGTAATTTACCTGTTACATTAGGAGGAGGAATAACTATACAGTATGGTTCCTTACTTAAATCTCCTGATTTAAAATACCCCTTTTTCTTCCAATTATCATATTTATCTTTTTCAACCATCAAGTGGTCATATTTTTTATCAAGCATTTACAACACCTATCCTTTTATCGATATAATTATTAAGAACAACCATAAGTTGTTTAAAGAACCCCTCTAATTCACTATTATCAAAATTTAAAGAATTAAATATCTTATTAACATAATCATTTTGTTTTAATAAATAATAAGAATATTTATAATTAAATGAATACATCTTTGATAAAGTAACTAATACTTCATCACTAGCATTATCACTCACTTTAGAACTAATAGTCTTAAAACTTTTAAAGTCATCATACACGAGACTACTAGGATAACTTTTGATTACTGTATCTACATATGGATAATTAACAAATAATCTAAAAGAATCTAAATTATGAGCATCTTTTATAATAGCACACATATGTCTACCTTTCTCATCAATATCAGCAGGGAATCCATTTTTATCATAAGCAAAGATAGCCATTTTAATAACTGTATCATACTTAGTTTCTTTACTAATTTCTCTAATTAACTTTTTATTAAATAAAACATCAATAGTTCTATTATAACTATCATTAATATCATCATCCATTTGATAATTAGGAGTTTTAGAAAAGTTGCCTATCTCATGAAATAGACCAATAAGTTCACAGACGGCTACTTCTTCCTCAGAAAAAATACCCAAACCAGTAGCTAGTTCTCTTGCAAGTTCCATAACTTTCAGTGAATGAAAATATCTAGCTTTAATATCTATATTATTCATATCATATTTTCTGACATATTGTTCAAATATTTTCATAATTCTACTACTTTTCATAAAATACCTCCTTTGGTTAATATAAGTATATAATAAAATCATATAATTTTCAAGTAAAATATCTAATTTATTTAGGCATCTCACACTTCGTTGTTCGTTGTTTCTGAAGCCATAAGTCTTCAGAAAGAAAGTAGAGCCACATTGTCTCTACTTTAATATTCTTTTTTTCTAATTTTAGCTTTTCTTTGTTCATTAACAATATAACTACTTATAGCATCAAGGTTATCTGTATATACAGGAATTCTTTTTAAGATATCATTTTTAATATCTTTAATTTCATTATTACTACATATTTTACCATCATATATAATATAAGAAGAGACATTACCAAAATTATTATAATCAACACTGGCACCAACATTATCTAAGTCAAATGTCTGATGATATATAGGAAAATCTCTTTTATCAAGCATAAAAATATCAGTATAAATTTCTGCTAAAGAAAATATATTTATAATTTCTTGATAAAATTTATCAAATACCCTATTTTTTAGTACATTATTCTCAAAGTAAATATTACCACTATTTCTATCCTTTATTATATAATAATAAATGTTATTAGTAGAAAATTCTTTTCTTCTATATATTGGATTAACTATAATAACCATCTTGATAAAATTATCATTAAATTCTGAAATAAAGATTTTTCTAAACCAAGGATTTATCATGCTATTTTTAATTCTATCTACAAAAGTATATTCATTATTCATACTATTAATCATTTTATCGTTACCATATCTTAATATTCTAAAATCTTCAAAGTATTCATTTAATAATTTGTATAAAGAGTAAACACTAATCATATTATCTGTATCACTAATAATATCTAGTTTTAAAAACTTATAACAGTCATCATTTATCATATCATATTTCCTCCAAATTTTATGTTTAAAAGAATAAAAAAATATATTATATGCATACTTATAATATAATTATATCAAAAATAAAAATAATGTAAACATCTAAAATTAATATTGAAATACCAACTTAGGTATGATACAATTAATATAGAAATTGAGCTGGAGGAAGAAAAATGGAAGGAAGAAAAATAAATATTGATAGTGCTGATAGTTTGCTTATGGCAATTAATGAAGTTGTAAGAAATACATATAACACTAAAGGATATGATGATAAGAAGCATGATAAAACCGAAAAAATAACTCAAACAGTAAAAAAAGAATGGAGTAATTATATCGAAGCAGTATTATTAAGTCAAATACTAAGAAATTTAAATGCAATAGATAAATTAACTCCAAATGGAAAACAATTATATAACCAGTTAGCAGCTAAAGCAGGAAAAAAGGATAGCTATTTCATTAATTTTAAAAAGAGTATAGAAACAAAATCAATAGGATTATATGCTAAATATACTCCGTCATCAAGAAGCAAAATTTCCACAAGAACAGACTATGTTAGTAGAAAACGTGAATACATTTTATCTCCAGAAGGTGGAAGAAAAGATGCATACTCTCTAACTTCTTCACTAATGGATTCACAATCTAATTTATTGGAAAATTTTAATAAAAGTAGTGCTACTATGTTTTTACCAGATTATAATAAAATAGTTAGTCAAACTCAAAAAATGCTTGGAAGCAATTTATATGGAGAAACACAATCCTTTAAGAGTGCACTTGAAAGAGAAGGACAACCACAAATAAGTGTTGCTAAGTTAGAAGAAATAACTAGAAATGTAAATTATTTAAATAGCAAGATAGTGTACATTAACTTTACCATAGAAAATATGAATAAGTATATGAGGTATTTTACACCAGAAACTAAAGCTGTTTTAAACAAATTTATTAAAGAATTAGAATTAACAAGTCAAAGCCTAACAAATGAAGTTATACAACTAAAAGAAGATTATACAAAAGAAAGAGTAAGCATATCTGAAAAAGTTCATGGAAAAGTAGACGTTAATAGATTAGTAGCTCTAATGACTATGGTAGATAGAAAAACTGATAGTAAAGGAAATGAATTATCAAAAGAAAAATTACAAGAATATGAGCAAGAATTAGAAAGAGCAAGTAAAGAAAATTCTATTGCCTACCAAGAAGCATTAAGAATATATAACTTAAGTAAACAATCACGAATTAATGATTTAAGAATAGAATCAGAAGAAAAAAATAAAGCCGTTATTCCTGATGAAGGCTTATCACATGATGATTTAAAAGAAAGAGAATTTTATTATAATCGTCTAGTAGTAGAAACTAAAAATAATGATATCATAGATAAACCATTATTTAACCAAATGTATGATAAGTATTTAAAGGCTGAATTAGATGATCCATATGCTATAGAATTAATGGTACAAAGTTATTTAGAATTTTATGACTATTATAACGAAGCTAAGAGAAGAGCAGAACTTACTGGAGAACCTATCAAGACAGACTATGCAAATTGGGAAGAATTTGTTGATAAAAGAATGCAAGAAGAAGGTTATAACTTTGGTAATGTAGGAAAAGGAAGATAAAATAGTAAAACTCAAGATTAATTTCTTGAGTTTTTGTTATATAATTACCACTTATCCACAGTATCTGTTGATAAACTAACAATTATTAATAATATTTTCAATTTCTAAAACAGCCTCATCAACAGTATTGTTGATAACTATATAATCATATTTATCCTTACATTTAATTTCTTCTTTAGCAATATTAAGTCTCTCACTAATAATATTATCATCTTCAGATTTTCTACCCCTAAGTCTTCTTTCTAATTCATCAAAAGAAGGAGGCATAATAAATATAGTAATAGCATTACTAAAAATCTTCTTAGCGTTAATAGCCCCATTCATTTCTAGTACTGCAATAACATTATCCCCATTATTCGTAGTCTCTTTAATAAATTCATTAGGAGTACCATAATAATTACCATTATACATAGCATATTCTAGAAAATAATCTTCTTCAATATGTCTTTCAAACTCTTCTTTACTTACAAAGAAATAACTAATACCTTCTATTTCATTAGATCTTTTCTTTCTAGTAGTCATAGATACAGAATATCTACCTATTCCTTTTTTAACTAACTCATCACAAATAGTATCTTTTCCTACTCCTGAAGGACCAGAAATAATAACAAATTTACCTTTTTTCATAACATCACTCCAATATACTAATATTATTTATAATAACTTGATATTTATCATATCTTTTTTCTACTTTACCAAAAATCTTAACAATATTACCAACTTTAATATTATTAAATTTCTTATAAACATCTGGAAAACAAGTAAGATCAACTTCTCCAAATTCATCACTACCTACAATAAAAGCCATAACATCATTATTCTTAGTAGTAGTTTCTTTAAGTCTACTAATCATAACAATCATAAAAATTCTCTTATCAAAGAAATCACTAATATTAGAAGTATTAACAATAATACTATCATCTCTATATTTAGAAGCAGGATGTTCAGTAAGATAAAAACCTATAGTTTTAAGTTCTAAAGAAATAAGTTCATTCTTATCATATTCATCATATAAAATAATTTCTGGTTTTAAAGTTTCAATCATTCCAGCATCTTTAGCAATATCCGAATAATTTAAAATGGTATCTAAATTTTGTATAAGAGTATTTTTATTATATCCAAAATTAATTGCTCTTGCATATATAAGACTAGAAATAGTCTTTTTATTAATACCTTTATTCGACATTCTTACAATAAAATCAATGGGATCAGTAAACTTACCATTTTCTCTTTCATTAATAATATCATTAGAAATAGAAGTACCAACACCATTAATAATAGATAAAGGACATCTAATACCATCCTTACCAGCATAAAATTTATTACTACTTTCATTAATATCTGGAGGAAGAATTTTAATTAAGGATTTTCTTGCTCTATTAACATAAATATTAATTTTACTAGTGTTACCAATAGAATTAGTTAAGATACCTGCAATAAAGTATTTAAGAAAATATGTTTTAATAAAAGCCATCTTATAAGCTGTAATAGCATAAGAAACAGAATGTGATTTATTAAAACCATAATTAGCAAACTTTAAAATCAAGTCATACACTTCAGTAGCGGTTCTTTCATCATATCCATTATCTAGACATCCCTTAATAAACTTAGGCTTTTCTGCTAAAATAATACTTTCTTTTTTCTTTGACATTGCTCTTCTTAAAATATCAGCCTCACCATAAGAATAACTAGCCATCTTTCTAACTATTTGCATAATTTGCTCCTGATAAATAATAATACCATAAGTAGGTTTAAGAATATCTTCTAAGTCAGGATGAATATAATCAACCCTCTCTCTGCCTTCTCTTCTAGCAATAAATAAATCAATATTATCCATAGGACCTGGTCTATATAATGCTAAAGCTGTAGCAATATCATCAAATGAATTAACTTTAAGTTTAGATAAAAATCTCTTCATACCAACAGATTCAAATTGAAATATACCATCAGTATCAACATCTCTAAATACTTTTAGTGTCTTCTTATCATCAAGAGGAATCTTTTCAAAACTAATATTAATACCCTCATTTTTTCTAATCTCTTCAATAACATTACTAATTAAAGTTAAATTATCAAGTCCTAAAAAGTCCATTTTTAATAGTCCTAATGGTTCCAAATAATCTTTTGAGAAGGCTGATACATACATACCTAAAGGATTCTTATATAAAGGAATAACTTCATCGATATCTATATTACTCATAACAACTCCAGCAGCATGAACCGATATATGTCTAGGAAGTCCCTCTAGTTTAACCGAAGCATTATATAATTTTATATAATCAGGATTAGAATTAATAATTCTATGAAACTTACTACCTACTACATAACTATCTTTAAGGTTTTTAGTAGTAATAGCCTTAGCAATTTCATCAATAATAGGAAGTGAAATATTAAGTACTCTACCAACATCTCTTATAACTTGTTTAGCTCCTAATGTATTAAAAGTAATAATACCAATCGCTCTTTTCTCACCATATTTATTCATAACATAATCTGTTACTAATCCCCTTTTTTCACTATCAAAGTCAATATCAATATCGGGCATAGTTACTCTTTCAGGATTTAAAAATCTTTCAAATAACAAATCATATTTAATAGGATCAACATCCGTAATACCAAGACAGTAACTAACTAAACTACCAGCTGCACTACCTCTACCAGGACCTACTAATATATTATTAAACTTGGCATATTTAACATAATCCCATACTACTAAGAAGTAGTCACAGAAACCCATCTTATTAATAACATCAAGTTCATAATTAAGTCTATCTTGATACTCTTTAGTAACATTACCCGCTTGCCTTTTATTAAGACCTTTATTACATAAATTATTTAAGTATTCAAAAGAATTAACATTTTTATCATATATAGGCAATAACCCTTCTCTTTTCTCAAAAGTAACATTACATTCATCACAAATATATTTCATATTACTTCTAACACTATCATTAGTAAGATTATTAAATTCCTCTTTATCAAGTAAATGTTTCCCAACATAAGTATTAAGTTCCATCTCTCCTAATTTTTTATCATCTTTGATCATCAATAAATAATCTAAGTACTTATAGTCATTCTTTTCAATATAAGAAATATCTGTAATAAGAACTCCATTATCTTTAACTTTATCTCTTTCTTCTACAGAGGTATATCCTATATAATATTCATCAAAAAAATTAGTAATCTTTTCATTATAAGAACTATAAGGTATAATTAAAATAATATCTTTAGAATATATCTTCAAATCATCAAAAGTAATTTCTCTATCAGATATAATAGTAGCTATTTTAATAAGATTTCTATAACCATTATTATTCTTAGCAATTAAAATAAAATTATCTTGATTAGTTTTAACTTCCATACCAATAATAGGTTTAATATCATTATTAAGACAAGCTAAATAGAATTCATATACTCCAAACATATTATTCAAATCTGTAATAGCTAAAGAGGAGTAGCCCATATCCTTAGCCTTTTTAGTCAAAATATCAATTCTATTTAAACTACTCAAAATAGAATAACAAGTTTTAACTTCTAAAGCACAAAGCATAACTACTCCTCCTTTATATATAAGTTAATTAATATCTAAGTGTTAAATAAGCAATAATTACTCCCGCTATTGCAATAATACCTGCAAGAGTTATAACACCAGCAAATCCATTACTACCAATACCAATGTTAGCTCCCTCTTTAGTCGTCTTTATCTCTTTGGTAAGAATTTTAGTCTTAGGCCTATTAGCAAGAGTAACACTCTCTGGCATATTAAGATATGCTCCATCACTTTCCATTTCAATCTTCGAAGTACCATTTTTATCAGTAAAAGACTTCTCTAATTTATTAGGATCAAACTTAAATGCATTACTATTGTTTTCCATTTTTATCCTCACTTTCTTCTATTTTCTGCGATCATTGTAATATTATCTGTCAAATATTTAATTCTTTCAATAATTCGTCTTGCTTTAATTTTACCTTCACTATCATTACCGGCAAGATGTACTTCCAATTCCTTTAAAGATAAATTAGAAGTAAAAAATGTTGGTAATGATTCTTGCATACGATATTGTAAGATAGTACCAAGTACTTCGTCTCTATTCCAGCTAGTAACAGTCTCTGCTCCAATATCATCAATTAATAAAAGATCACATTTTTTAACTTTATCAAATACTTCTCTGTAGTCGTCAGAAAATCTTTCTTTAAGACTTCTTAAAAACTCTGGATAATATAGACAAGCTACCTTTTTACCTTTCTTAGCAAGTTCGTTGAAGGCCGCAGCCACTACATATGTTTTACCACATCCAAAGTTACCTGTCAAGAATAAACCCTTACTTTTTTCATTATTTTCAATTTTTTTAATAAAAATAGTAAGCCATTTAATAGTTTCTAGTCTATTTTTATCATCAGTATATATATTTTTCATTGAAGCATTAATTATTTCCTTAGGCATATCAAAAGAAATAATATTATCTTGATATTTAGTATCATTATCTAACTTTTTTTTGTATTTGCAGGGAACATAAGAAAAAACTAAATTATCTTGAAGTACACTAGGATAATAAACATATCCACATATATTATTCTTACATTCCATAATATTTTTACAATTAGCACAATTTTTAAGTTCTAAAGAAGCATCCTTAATTCTAGAAGTATATTTAATAAGTTCATCTTTAGATAACTTAAGTTTACTAACTAACTTTTTAAAAGTTTCATCTTCCATTTCAATATCAAAATTTCTCTCTAACTCATATCTATCAAAACTATATTTATTGATAATATTCTTAGTATCCTTCATCATTTATACTCCTTTAAAAGTTCTTCTAATTGATTATCTTCACCATCATTAATTTTTTCTTTTTCAATTTCTTTATCAAACCAATCAGGTGTTTTAGTAATAATTTTCTTCTCTTCAATAGTTTTTTTAGTTCTTTTCTTATGTTCTTTTTCACAAAGACTCATAGCATCTTCAACTGTTTCAATACCTTTTCTTTGCCATTCACCCGCCATTGTTTCTACTAATCCTCTTGTAAGCTTTTTATCATTAATATTAAGAATATAATCAATTAAAACATTAACAACACCAGGTTTTAAATTATAATCAAGAAGTAAATCTTCAACTAATCTTAAATCTCTTTTAGTAGGTTCATTACCTTTATTCTTACTAATAAGAAGTTCTCTAGGAGAAATAGTTTCAAAAGTATATATCATTTTAGCCCTCTTTGAAGTATCTCCAATTGGTTTTCTCAAATACTCTGGTTGACAATTAGATACAATTGTAGGAAGATTACCACCATTATCAAATTGGTAGAAGTTTCTAGCGGTCTTTCTAAGAGTTTCTTTATTAATAGTACCTCTTTCATTAAGACTTCCTTTAACAATATTAGTCATCTTAATAGCATCAATATCATAAATAAAAGATAAACTAATAATAAGTTCCTTAATCTCTTTAGTAAAAATTCTACTAGTATCAATATTCTTAGGCATAGCATTTATAAGAAAATTAAAGTCAAAATTACTATTAATATTAAGTTTAAGTTTATTATATTTTCTAATATCCTCTAATGATAAATCATATGAAGTCATGCATGTGCTTTCAAATACATCGTTAAAATTCTTAGTAATATCAGTATATCCACTAGTATTAAATCTAGGCATCTTAAAAGTTTTAATCAAATTATCATACTCTTTTTTACCAATATTACTATATAAAACAATATTAAGTATAGGATGAGATAAAAATTCAGTAGCAGAAACTGGACTATATAATTCATAAATATAATTATTAACATTACCCTCTTTAACTAAAGTTTTAATAAGGCCAATAGCCTCTAATTTACTTCTAGCATCTTCTACTTCATTAATAGTCATTCTAAGATTAGAAACAATTTTTTGATGAGTAAAATCAGAACTAACAATTGAAGAACTATCTAAGTCACTCCATAACAAAAAGTACAGCATCACCGCATCCATACCGATAGCAGGTAGATACAAACTAGTAATAATTTTTCTATCTTCATCATGTAAAATTGTCTTATTAATAACAACATAAGAATCAGCAGGCAAAAGAATATATTTTTTCATAAGTATCCCCTGTCCTCTCCACCTATATTGTATAATAAATTAATATAAAAGTAAAGAAAAAAGAAGCTAAACTCTCTTCTTTACAAATATCTTTCTTTTCCAAAATATAGTATCACTTCTATCATTAATATAATACCCAAAATAAATATTAGATTGTTATAACCAGTTATTAACGAGCTTATAGTATTAAGAGAAATATGAACCAAAGATATTTTAATAATATCTCTCGTCTTAATATAGATATATCCATTAATAATACCAATAATAAAGGCAATAAAACCAGATAAAAAATTAAAATGTAATATAGCAAAAATAATACTAGTTATTATAATAACTTTCTCTTTATTATAAATAAAACATTCTACCTTAGGAATAAAACTCACTCTAAAAACAACTTCTTCAAATATAGGGCCAATAATACCAGAAGTTAAAATATCTAGAAAAAGAAAAGTATTATTAGTATCATAAGTATATAAATGAAATCTATATAAAATCATGTTATAAATAATCGAAATAGAACTTCCCAACATAATATATATAAAATAATTATTCCTAATATTAAAAGAAACATTAATTATATTTTTCTTACTCAAAATATATATAATACTAAATATACTAAGTAAAATATTACCAATATAAATATTTTCATATCCATTAAATAAAATAATAGAAATAATAAGAATAAAATATTGAATAAATAAAACAATAAATATCTCTTTTAAAGATAACAATAAACATTTAATCACTTTCATAACTTTTTCAATAAAAAAATAAGATAGCTTTAAGTACATCTAGCTGTCTTATATAATTGTACTTCCTTTCTAAACTTTAACATTAGTAGCTGCTACCACATTTATAGCTTGTAAACCTTTAGCAGTTTCTATAAGATCAAATACAACAATTTGACCTTCAGACAATGTTTTATAACCATCTTGCTTAATAGCGGAATAGTGAACAAAAATATCTTCACCATTTTGATAATCAATAAAGCCATAACCTTTGTCGTTATTAAACCACTTAACTCTTCCTTGCATCTTTGACACCTCACTTTTCTGTTCTTTCTTACAAGAATATTATAATATACTGCTGACCTATTTTGCAAACAATTAAGTACGACAAAATTTGATAAAAATTCTTCTAAGTTGAACTTTATACTTACTCTTACCGCAAGCACATTAATCATATCATGTATATAATGTGAGGGATAAATATTTTAATAAATATAAAAAAATATCTTACAAAATAACCCGAGTTAACTATTTGTATACCGGAACAAAGAAGCAAATAAATTTGCTTTATGTCTCTTTACATTAATAACGATATTATTAAATGGAGAAAATTCTAATAGTAATATTAGAAGCATGCTTTTTTTAAATCGTGTGAGGTTCACAGGATAGTAAATAATTTATATAGATTACAAGAAAGACTTGTAACAAAATAGTACTAATTTAATCTCAAGTTCCTATTATACAAAAAAGTGGAATTTTCTTCCACTTACTTAATTTCAATATTCATAATTTCAAGAATTCTATTTAAATCATTGACATTTTCAAAATAAATACTAACTTTTTTATTATCTACTTTTACTTTAGTACCAAGAATATCTCTTAGTTCATTTTCAATATGAAAATAATCAGTATCCATTTTTCTTCTAGTAATAGGCATTCTTTTTTTAATTTCTTCTTTTTTACTAATTTCCTCTAGTTCATGAACACTAATATTATCTTCAATAACCTTGTTTGCTAAATCAGTAACTTCATCTTCATCATTCATTTTAGATAATACTCTAGCATGTCCCATAGAAATTTCACCATCAAGAATTTTCTTTTGAACATCTTCAGGCAAATTTAAAAGTCCCAAAGTATTAGTAATATGACTTCTACTTTTACCAATTTTTTTTGCTAAGTCTTCTTGTCTAATATCTAAGTTATCAATAATTCCTTTATATGCCCAAGCAAGTTCAATAGCAGTAAGATTCTCTCTTTGAATGTTTTCAAGTAATGAGATTTCTCTCATTTCTTCATCAGAAAACTCTTTAACAATAGCAGGAATAGTTTCCATACCAGCAAGTTTACTAGCTCTAAGTCTTCTTTCACCTGCAATTAAGTCATAACCTTTAATGCTCTTTTTAACGATAATAGGTTGAAATACTCCATAGTTTTTAATAGATTCAGCAAGTTCATTAAGTGCTTCTTCATTAAAAGTTTTTCTAGGTTGGTATGGATTAGGTCTGATTTCATTAACAGGTATTTCTTTTACATCATTAGCAGGGGTATTTTCCATAATGTTACTTTCAAATGTATCAAAATCTAATACCTCGCTAGAGAATAATTCTTCAAGTCCCTTACCTAGGGCTTTCTTTTTCTGTTCCATTTCTTTCAATAACCTCCTTTGCTAGATTAAGATAAGCAATAGTACCTTTATTTCTAGGTTCATATTCAAGAATCGGTTTACCATGGCTTGGAGCTTCAGCCAACCTAACAAGTCTAGGAATAATAGTATTATATACTCTTTCTTTAAAGAAACCTTTAATACTTTCTATTACTTCAATGCCAAGATTAGTATTAGAGAACATTGTAAGTAAAACACCTTCAATATCCAAATTAGGATTAACTTTTCTTTGAGCAAGCATTATAGTATTGATAAGCTGCATAATACCTTCAAGTGCAAAATACTCACATTGAACAGGAATAAGAACAGAGTTAGCAGCAGCTAGAGCATTAGTAGTTAGAATACCAAGACTAGGAGGACAATCAATTAAAATATAATCAAAATTATCACTTACTTTGCCAAGTTCTTCTTTTAACCTAATTACTCTATTAAATTTTTCACCACTCTCTTTTGCCTTTCTCTCTAATTCTATAAGTTCCATATCGACACCAGCCAAATTAAGATAAGCCGGAAGAAGATAAAGGTTCTTACTCTTTGTTTTAATAATAGATTTCTCTATAGTTTCCTTTTTTGTTAATACTTCATAAATACTACTAGATATATCATTCTTATCAATACCAACCCCAGTAGTAGCATTTCCCTGTGGATCAAGATCAACAAGCAATACTTTTTTATCTAAAACACCTAAAGATGCTGCTAAGTTTATACTAGTAGTAGTTTTACCAACACCACCTTTTTGATTTACAATTGCAATAATTTTTCCCATCAGTTTCACCTTATTTTCCTCAAATATAATTGTATCAAAAAAAATTAAAAAAAGAAAGGGTTTTATTTACTTTTTTAGAGTTCGCACTTTGTTGCTCACTTATTTTTTAAAGCCCAAGGTCTTTAAAAAATAATTCAAAGCCATAAAGTCTTTGAATTAACGATTATTTTTAGTATATAACTTTTTTTAAGTATCAAATATCAAAATATATTTGTAAAAATATAAAATTTATAGTAGAATACTAAGTAAGAAGGAGGAATTTTATGAATAAGAAAACATTATATACAATATTAATTATTATTTTTATTGTAGTTATCCTATTCTTTTGTTTAAGATATTATTATAAAGAAAAAGAAACCAATATAAATCTTTCTAATAATAATTCTAAAGAAAGTATAAAAGAAAATACTATTAACGAAAACAATACAACTAAAGAAGAAAAAGAAATTATTCCTAAAAAAGAAGAAAACAATTCAGATAACAAAATACCAGAAGAAACCATAATAAAGGATGAAGATATAGCGGTATCAAAAGATAAAATTACTATAATAGATGAATCAAAAGATACTGCCTGTGCTTCAGCAATAGAATATTATTATGAAGATAACAATTATAAATATTATTTTACATGTATAAAAAGTGGAAGCATCTTTGTTATAGTAGATGGTAAGAAATATAATATTAAAGAAGCATTAAATAATAAAGTAGTAACCATGGCTGAACTTGAATCAAATGGTTTTAAACCGCTTAAAGAAGAAAAGAATCTTCAAAAATATTAATTAATTAAAAATAACAAAATAACAAAATGTTGAGTTATAATACATATGTTACAAATTTAATATAAAAAAAGATACCATTCTGGTATAATTAAGTTGACGGCAAAAATTATACAGAAAGAGTGGTATCTATGAAGATTATAACAGAAGAAATGAGATTTAGGAAGAGATTATGTGAATTTGCTTTAAAATATGGTCTAGAGAAATTAAAAATAACAAAATAACAAAATTACTTGACATAATCAAAATAAAAATATATAATAAAATAGCATTTGACTTGGAGGTGTATTATATAATGAAAAGAACATATCAACCTAATAATAGAAAAAAAGCTAAAAAGCACGGTTTCTTTAGTAGAATTAAAGGTAATGTTTTAAAAAGTAGAAGAGCAAAAAAAAGAAAAAAATTATGCGCATAAAACATAATTTTGTTTTCTTTTTTTCTTTTTACCAAAAAGGAATATACTATGAAAAAGATTGAAATAATAAAATCATCTCGTGAATATACAGATATAATAAATAATAGTAGAGCAAAAAAAAGTAAATACTTTAGTGTTTACTATCGAAAAAATAATAAAAGTAACAGATATGGAATAACCGTTCCTAAAAAGACAGGACCAGCAGTTACTAGAAATAAAATTAAAAGAAGGGTAAAAAACATTATTGATAACAATAAAAAAGTCGTGCATAATGGTTATGACTGTGTTATAATTATTAAGAAAGGTATATTAGAATTAACATATAAAGAAATGGAAAAAGAATTGTTAAAACTAATAAGTATAGGTGATAAAATTGAATAACAACAAAAAAACAATAAAAATATTATTGCTAATATTAAGCTTGGCAATGCTAACAGGATGTACCAAAACTCTTACTGGAGAGGATAAAAAGCCAGTCAAATATGAAGAAACAGGTAAAGCACTTACAGAAAATGTATTATGTAGACCTACAGATGAAAATGTAGTTAACATATATAAAGAAAATAATGTGGACATTGATAAATTACCAAAATGTGAGACATTTAAACCATTTTCTGAATACGAAGGGCTATGGACAACAATATTTGTAAAGCCACTAGCCTGGGCTATAATAAATATAGGATTATTACTTGAAAAAATAGGCCTAGGTAAAGGATTAGCTAATGGATTTGCTATAGTAATATCATGTTTAGTAATAAGATTGATACTTTATCCATTAACTAGAAAAACTGCAATGCAATCAGAAAAGTTGAAAGAAGTTCAACCTCAATTAGAAAAGTTGGAAAAGAAATATAAAGATAAAACAAGTGAAGAAGACCAAAAAAGAAAAGCCGAAGAAATGATGGCAATATATTCAAAAAATAAAATTAATCCATTATCAAGTTGTCTACTATCATTCATTCAAATACCATTATTGTTTGCTTTCTTAGAGGCAATTAATAGAACACCCGTTATATTTGAAAATAAATTTCTAAAGTTAGATATGGGTACAACAATTTCCCATGGAATAATGTCAAACTTATGGTATGCATATATTATATTCTTATTATTAATACTTGCAACTTCATATTTTTCATTTAGAAAAACTTTAAAAGATCAAACAGCAATGGCAAAACAAATGAAGGGAACAATTTACTTTATGTTAGCAATGATTTTAGTAGCAGCATTTAGTTTACCAGTAGCACTTGGAATCTATTGGATAACTTCATCACTATTTACCATACTACAAAATATGCTTGTAGAAAGAAAGAAGGCTAAGAAGTAATGAATAAGTATTATTATGAAGGAAAAACAAAAGAACAAGCAGAAGAGTTAGCACTAGAAGAATTAAAAGTATCAAAAGAAGATTTAATAATCAACAGCGCAGAAGAAAAAAATAACTTATTAAAAAAATCTGTAAAAATAGAAGTTCTAAATATGAATGAAATAGTAGCTTTTATTAAAGACACTATAAATGAAATAATAAAGAAAATGCATGCTGAAGCAAATCTTGAAGTAAGAAGAAGAGAAAATAGTATATCAATTACAATATTCTCAGACAATAATGCTTTATTAATTGGAAAAAACGGTAAAAATATATCGGCTTTACAACTTTTAATAAGACAAATGGTTAATTCAAATTTAAAAGAACCATTATCAATAGTAATTGATGTAGGAAATTATAAAGAAAAAAGAGCTAGAAACATAGAATATCTAGCAAAAAAATTAGCAAGAGAAGCATATAAAACAAAAACAGAAATAACTATGGATAGCATGAATTCTTATGAAAGAAGAATTGTTCATTCAGCGTTAGCAGATGATAAATACGTTTATACTGAATCTATTGGTGAAGAACCAAACAGAAAAGTAGTAATTAAACTAAAAGGAGAGTAATCTTCTTTTTTCCTTTGCATAAACATATAATATCACATTAGAAAGGAAGTGAATAAATGAAGTATATAGAAAAAATAAGTAAATTATTTAATATAGATGAAATATATATAGGCTTAATATTAAAAACAATAATTATAATATTTTTGATATTAGTAGTAGAAAAAATAGGTATAAGAATAATAAAGAGAACAAGAGATAGTAAAAAAGAATACAATTATACTAAAAAATATAAATTAATCATAAGAATTATAATCTTATCGGCAATAATAATAGTATGGGGAAAATATATCAAAAACTTTTTGACATTAATAAGTTTAGTATCGGCAGCATTTACTATAGCAATAAGAGATTTAATATTTAATTTTTTTTGTGGAATATATATAAAGATAGTAAAACCATTTATAGTAGAAGATAGAATAGAAATAAATGGCTATAAAGGAGATGTAGTAAATATTAACACCATGAATTTTGAAATATTGGAAGTATCAAATGTTGATACAACAGGTCAAAGCACAGGAATCATAATTCATTTACCAAACTCTATAATCTTTAACTATCCCTTAAAAAATTATAACAAAGCCTTTAAATATATATGGGATGAGATAACAATTAGAATACCATTAGATTATGATGTAAATAAAGCTAAAAAAGTATTATATAAAATAGTAAATTCAAATGAAATAATAAAAAAAATACCACCAAAATTAAAAAAACAAATAAATAATGTATCAAATAGTTATCGAATATACTATAATCAGTATGATCCTATAATATATACCAAAATAAATGAAGATCATATAGAATTGCAAATAAGATACTTAATTCATCCTAAAAAAGCAAGATATGTAGAATCAATAATATCCAGCGACATATTATTAGCATATAAAAATGGTGAAATAGAAATATACAAATAATTGTAAAAAAAAATTAACAAAGTAAATAATTACTTTTATTTTTTTGTATCTTGTGGTAAAATACTATGGAAGAAAGAAGGAAACCATATGGAAGATACAATAGTAGCAATATCAACATCAGTTGGCGAAGGGGCTATTTCAATAATAAGATTAAGTGGTCATGATGCCTTAAATATAGCAAGTAAAGTATTTACAAAAGATTTAACAAAAGTAGATTCACATACCATACATTACGGTTTTATTACAAGCAATAATGAAAAAATAGATGAAGTATTAGTTAGCGTTATGAAGGCTCCTAAAACATTTACTCGTGAAGATATAGTAGAAATAAATTGTCATGGTGGTATAGCCACAACTAATAAAGTATTAGAAGTATTATTAGAAAATGGTGCAAGATTGGCAGAACCAGGTGAGTTTACAAAAAGAGCTTTTTTAAATGGTAGAATAGATTTACTTGAAGCGGAAGCTACAATGGATCTAATATCATCAAAAGCCGAATCCGCTAGAAAAATATCTATAAATACTTTAACAGGTGAAACATCTAATTTAATTAAAAATTTAAGAAGTGAACTAGTAAAAATAATTAGTAATATAGAAGTAAATATAGATTATCCTGAATATGAGGATATCGAAGTATTAACAAATGAAAGTATATTACCAGATATAAAAAAATTCAAAGAAAAATTAGAAGAAATTATAAAAAAATCAGAAGATAGTAAAGTAATTAAAGAAGGAATAAGAGTAGGTATTATAGGAAGACCAAATGTAGGAAAAAGTAGTCTCTTAAATTCGCTGCTAGAAGAAGAAAAAGCAATAGTTACAGATGTTCCTGGCACTACAAGAGACATAGTAGAAGGTTCTTTAATCGTAAGTGGAATACCACTAAATATAATTGATACAGCAGGAATTAGAAAGACAGAAGACACTGTAGAAAAAATAGGCGTTGAAAAAAGTTTAAAAATAATTGATACTTCAGATTTATTAATTTACATTTTAAATAATAATGAAGAAATAACTGAAGAAGAGAAAGAAATATTAGAAAAAACAAAAAACAAAAAAAGAATAATAGTAGTAAATAAAATAGACTTAAAAACAAAATTAAATAAAAAATTATTAGATAGTTATATAGAAATATCAGTAAAAGAAAATATTGGTATTGATAAAATAAAAGACGAAATAAAAAGATTATTTAACATAGGTGAAATATCTACTAACGATATGACATATTTATCTAATGCTAGAAGTATAGCCTTATTAAAAAAATCTTTAAATAATATAAATGATGCAATAAATGAAATAAATAATAATAATCCAATAGATATAGTAGAATTAAGTCTAAAAGAATCATGGAATAATTTGGGAGAAGTAATTGGCGAAACATATACCGATGAATTACTTGATGAATTATTTAGTAGATTTTGTTTAGGAAAGTAGGTGTAAATATGGACTATGAAATAATAGTAGTAGGAGGTGGTCATGCTGGTTGTGAAGCTGCCATGGCCTCCGCTAGAAAAGGGCATAAAACATTATTAATATCAGGTAGAATAAATAACATAGCAACAATGCCATGCAATCCTTCGATAGGAGGCTCTGCTAAAGGAATAATAGTAAGGGAAATAGATGCTTTAGGCGGAGTAATGGGTGAGGTAGCTGACAAAACATTAATCCAAATGAAAATGCTAAACTATGCTAAAGGCCCCGCTGTAAAATCTCTTCGTGCGCAAGCAGATAAAATAACATATCCAAAAGAAATGTTAAAACTATTAAGGGAAGAGCCTAATTTAACGATAAAAGAAGCTATGGTTGAAAACTTAATAGTAAAAGATAATACAGTTTATGGTGTTGTACTAGAAGATGGAACAAATATAACTTCAAATATAGTAATATTAACAACTGGTACTTATCTAAAATCAGACATTTTAATAGGAAATACCAGAACTAGAAGTGGTCCCCATAATGAAAAACCATCAATGCATTTATCAGACAATCTAAAGAAATACGGTTTCAAAATACTAAGGTTAAAAACAGGTACACCACCAAGAATTGATCGAAGTACAATTGATTTTACTAAAACAAAAAGAGAAGATGGTGATAAAAACTATTATACATTTTCTCATACTAACGAGCCAGTATATGATATCAATAATCAAGAACCATGTTATTTAATATATACAACTGAAGATACTAAAAAAATAATTCACGATAACTTAAATAAATCGAGCATGTATGGTGGATTAGATGATATAACAGGAGTCGGTCCAAGATACTGTCCATCAATTGAAGATAAAATGGTAAGATTTAGCGATAAAGAAAAACATCAATTATTTTTAGAGCCTGAAAGCCTTTATTATGATGATATTTATATCCAAGGATTTTCTACAAGTATGCCAAAAGAAATACAAGAAAAGATGGTTCATTCATTACCAGGATTAGAAAAAGCTAGAATATTAAGATATGCTTATGCAATTGAATATGATGCTATATATCCAATACAGGTAAAACCAAGTCTAGAAACAAAAGTATTAAATAACTTATTTACTGCAGGGCAAATAAATGGTACTAGTGGTTATGAAGAAGCAGCCTGTCAAGGTTTAATAGCAGGAATAAATGCTGGATTAAAATTAGAGAATAAAGACCCACTAATACTAAAAAGAAACGAGGCCTATATAGGAGTTTTAATAGATGATCTAGTAACTAAAGGAACAAAAGAACCATATCGTATGTTAACTTCAAGAGCAGAATATCGCTTGTTACTAAGACATGATAATTCAGATTTAAGACTAAGAGAATATGGCCATCAAGTAGGATTAATAACTGGAGAAAAATACAAAAAATTTATTAATAAGAAAAACAGTATTGAAGAATTAAAGAATAAATTAAAAGAAATAAAAATAATTGTTGATAATGAAAAAAGAAGAGTAGGAATATCGGTATATGACTACTTAAAAAATCCAACTTCTAACCTAAAAAATATAATAGAAGAACATAATTTAGATATAAATTATCCACAGGATGTTATTGAAGAAGTAGAAATACAAATTAAGTATGAAGGGTATATTAAAAAGATTGAAAGAGAAGCTGAAAAAATGCTAAAGAATGAAGAAAAACAAATTCCAACAAACATAGACTATGACAAAATTCCAAATTTGGCTAGTGAAGCAAGACAAAAGTTAAAAGAAGTTCGTCCATTAAATATTGCTCAAGCAATAAGAATAAGTGGTGTAAACCCTGCTGATATATCAATATTATTAGTATATTTAAGGAAACAATACAATGAATAAAGAAGAATTTATTAATGAATTAAAAAAAATAAATATAGAACTAACCAAACAACAATTAACATTACTAGAGGAATATTATATTATTTTAAAAGAGGAAAATGAAAAATATAATTTAACAAGAATAATTGAACAAAATGAAGTATATTTAAAGCATTTTTATGATAGTTTAACAATAAATAAAATAATAGATATATATAGTCAAAACATATGTGATTTAGGTTCAGGTGCTGGTTTTCCTGGCCTAGTATTAGCAATATGCTTTCCAAAAACTAAAATAACATTAATAGAATCAAATGGTAAAAAATGTTATTTTCTAAATTTAGTAAAGGAAAAACTAAAATTAAATAATGTTATCGTGATAAATGAGCGTAGCGAAGATTATGCCCAAAAAAATAGAGAAAAGTTTGATATAGTAACAGCACGAGCAGTAGCTCCATTAAAGCATTTGTTAGAGTATGGAATACCATTATTAAAAGTAAATGGCAAATTTATAGCAATGAAGGCCAATGTTGAAAATGAAGAACAAAATATAGAAAATTATTTAAATAAATTAAGCATCCAAGAGAAAAAAAGAATAATATTTAATTTACCAGTAGAAAATAGCTTAAGAACAATAATTATGTATACGAAGACAAAAAAAACAGATAAAAAATACCCAAGAAGATATAATGAAATACTAAAAAAAGAAATATAAGAGACATACTAGTTTCTTCTTTTTTTAATAACAATAAAAAAAATTACAAAATAACTTGTAAAATCTGCAAAATTATAGTATCATTATATTAGAGTAGGAAAGAAGAAATTAAAAGAGGGTGTATAACTATGAAAATGAATAAAGAAGTAGTAATGGTAAAACTTTCAGACATAATACCAAACAGATTTCAGCCAAGATTAACATTTGATGAAGAGGCATTAAATGAATTGGCAAGTTCCATAAAAGAGCATGGAATAATCCAACCATTAATATTAAGAGATTTAGGAAGCAAATATGAAATCATAGCTGGAGAAAGAAGATATAAAGCCTCAACAATTGCAGGTTTAACTGAAGTTCCAGCAATTGTAGGAACAATGGACGATCAAACCAGTGCAGAATTAGCATTAATAGAAAACATTCAAAGAAAAGATTTAAGTGCCATTGAAGAAGCAAAATCATATAAGAAAATACTAGATATGGGCAATTTTACTCAAGAAGAATTAGCAAAAAGAATGGGAAAAAGTCAATCAACCATTGCTAATAAAATGAGATTGTTGTCACTAACCAATGAAGTCCAGGTTGCTCTTATGAATAATTTAATATCTGAACGTCATGCAAGATGTTTATTACAAATAAAAGATGAAGATTTACAAAAGCAAGTATTAAATAAAATAATTAGTGAAAGAATAAATGTAAGGGATACTGATGAATATATTAAAAATCTACTTGGAATTACTAAAGAAACACCACCAATTTCAAATAGCAATGAACATAACATAGATTTAACAATTCCTATTGACAAGACGCAAAATCCACTATATGAAGCTAATGAGCCACCAACACATGAAGAACAAAAAAATCCAAATGTGTATACTCAAACTAAAAATATTGATTTTATAAATATAAATAGTTTAGATACACCAGAAGAAAATTTAAAAGTAGAAACGCCACAAAAGGAAAATGATAATATGATTCTAACTAATAATGAAATTCCTAAAATAGAAGAAAATAATAATGTAAATAATATATCAAAAATAAAATATGCAACAGCAATAAAACTAGCACAAGATGCAGTAGCAGATATTAAAAAGGCTGGCTATAATGTCTCATTAGAAGAAATTGATACAACAAATGACTATCAAATAATAATAAAATTACAAAAATAAGAATAAAAAAGACAAATATCACTCATAACTTAAAAGAAAGGGTGATATTTTTTATGAAAAAAATTATAATCATATTAACTTTAATTGTATCAACATTAATATATCTAGAAATTAAAAATAATGAAGTAGTAATACCAGATAGTGCCATTAGATTAAGAGTTATTCCAAATAGTAATACCTCAGTAGATCAAAATATAAAAAATAAAGTAAAAAAATATTTAGAAGAAAACACCTATACTTTGCTAGAAGAAGCAAGCGACTTAAAAGAAGCTCGAACTTTAATAAATGCAAATATAGAAAATCTAGATAATGACATAGGAAATATATTTAAAGAAAATAATTATGATATGAGTTATAAAATAAACTTTGGATATAATTATTTTCCTGCTAAAGAGTATCGCAATATAAAATATAAAGAAGGATATTACGAATCAATCGTAATAACTATTGGTAATGGAGAAGGAAATAATTGGTGGTGTTTTTTGTTTCCTAATTTATGCTTAGTAGATTTACAAAATAAAACAGACATAGAATATAAATCATGGTTAGTAAAACAAATAAACAAAATATTTTAAAAATCAATACATATATTTAGATAGGTGATAAGATTGAAAATAATAACAATATTTTTAATTGCAGTAAGTCTATCTATGGATGCTTTTTCATTAGCACTAATATATGGAACGCAAGGAATAGCAAAAAAAGACAAACTATTATTATCATTGATAGTAGGAGTATATCATTTCATAATGCCATTAATCGGTGTAATAATAGGAAATTTAATAACAAGCAAAATTCTAATAAATACTAATATTTTAGTGGGCATAATATTATCCCTAATAGCAGTAGAAATGATAATATCTAGTTTTAAAGAAACTAACAATAAATTTCTTTTAACATTTCCTAGCTATTTAATATTTGGATTATCTGTAAGTATAGATAGTTTAACAACAGGAATAGGATTATCATTAATAACCAAAAATTGCATTTTTTCATCAACTGTATTTTGCGTTACAAGCATGCTATTTACATATTTAGGATTAAATTTAGGAGACACATTAAATAGAAAGTATGGAAAAATATCAACCATATTAGGAGGAATGGTACTTTTCATATTAGGATTTTTATATATACTAAAATAATGTGTAAATAAAATGTAAAAACAATTATTATCATTGACTAAAACTCCATTAAAGAATACAATAAAGTAAAGAGTGGAGGAGTAAAATGCCAAAAATCAAAATAGAAGGGGGACATAAATTGTCGGGAACAATAGACATTTCAGGCTCAAAAAATAGTGTTGTAGCATTAATTCCCGCCGCAATACTATGTGATGAAATAGTAGAAATAAGTAATGTACCAAATATATCCGATGTAGATTCTTTAGAAGAAATTTTAACATATTTGAATGCAGATATCAAAAGAACAAAAGATAGTGTAGTAATAGATTCAAGTAAGATAGTTAATAAAGAAATCCCCGAAGAAATGTCCCAAAAATTAAGAGCGTCATATTATTTTATGTCATCGCTATTAGGAAAATACAAACATGTAGAAATGTATTTTCCGGGTGGATGTTCAATAGGTGAAAGGCCTATAGATCAAACATTAAAAGCCTATCGTGCATTAGGCGCAACAATAATAGAGGAAGAAAATAGATATACAATAACAGCAAAAGAATTAAAAGGAAACAAAATATATCTTGATATGCCGAGTGTAGGTGCCACAATCAATGCCTTATTAGTTGCTACTAAAGCAAAGGGAGTTACAACAATAGAGAATGCTGCTAAAGAACCCGAGATAGTAAATGTAGCTACCTTTTTAAATAATATGGGTGCCAAAATAAGAGGCGCAGGTACAGAAACAATTACGATCAAAGGAGTGGAACATCTTCATAAAGCCTTTCATGAAGTAATTCCTGATCGTATAGAAGCAGGCACTTACATTATTATAGGTGCACTATTAGGAGAAAATCTAAAAATTAAAAGAATTATCCCAACCCATGTAGAATCATTAACTTCAAAATTAATAGAAGCTGGCGCAGATATGGAAATAAAAGAAGATGAAATAATAATAAATGCCAAAGATAAGTATAAATCAGTAAATGTAAAGACACAACCATATCCGGGCTTTCCAACAGATTTACAGCAACCAATAATACCATTCCTAACCAGATGTCGTGGTACAAGTACTGTTGAAGAAACAATATATGAAAATAGATTTCAAAATATATATGACACGAATCGAATGGGAGCAAACATCATAGTAAAGAACAACAAAATAGCAAAAGTAAAAGGAATAACACCACTACATGGCAAAAATGTAACAGCAACAGATTTAAGAGGTGGTGCCTCTATGCTAATATGTGGTTTAATAGCGGATGGAATAACTCAAATAGATAATATAAAATATATTTTAAGGGGATACGATAACATATGTGAAAAGTTATCTAAAGTAGGTGCTAAAATAGAACTAATATAAATATAATTAATTAGGTGAATTATGAAAAAAATCATATTGGTATTAATTATATTCATAGCATGCTATTTTATATATAATTTAACAATAGATAAAAAAGTGTCATATCTGACACTAGGAGACATTTTATCAAAAGGAACAAATGAATATGGAGTATCAAATAATGGTTATAGTAACTATATAAGAGATTATTTAAAAGATAAAGGAATGTTAAAAGAATACAACAATACATTTACTTCAAATGACTATCGTATATTAGACATAATAAGAATATTATCATATAACGAAAAAAAAGATAATTATTCACTTAATAGACTTATAAAAGAATCTGATATAATTACAGTATCATTAGGGATGAGTGAAATATATAATAAAATTTTAAACAATAATCAAAATATATATACTTATATAGATTCACTAATTAATGATTATACAAAAATAATGAACTACATAAATAAGTTTCATCATCAAAAAGTAATAATTCTAGGATATTATAACGTTTTAGGAACAAAAGATGATATTTTTGATTATGCAAATTACAAATTAGAAATAGAATGTCAAAAAAGAGAATTTATATATGTAGATTTATCAAAGATTCTAAGTAACAATCCTAATTATTTCTCAAAAAAAGATACTTTTGTGCCAAATTTAGAAGGATATGAAAAAATTTCTCAAATAATAGTTGAAAAAATACAAAATAACTGATATAATATACCATGTAATTTTATTACTATGACATTTGTCATGGCGGAAGGAGAGAAAAAAATGAAAAAAAACATTCATCCAAATTATGTAGAAGCAACTGTAACATGTGCTTGCGGAAATACATTTAAAACAAAATCAACTGAAGAAAATATTCAAGTTGAAGTATGCTCAAAATGTCATCCTTTTTATACTGGAAAACAAACATTAGGTTCTAAAAAAGGACAAGTTGAGAAATTTAATAAAAAATTTGGTTTTGATACTCAAAAATAATGTGATTAATTCACATTTTTTTTATTTTGTAAAACATATCATAGATTTTTTATTAGAAATTTGATACAATTAATCTAGTGATGGAAATGAAAAAAGAAAAAATACAAAAGAAAATTAAAAAGCTATTAGCAGTAATTTACAAGAATAATTTACTAGAAGTAATATTTATTTTACTTAATTTAATAAATGCACTATTACTTCGTATAAACACAGTTAATAATGGATTAAGATATTCACCATTTATTATTGACTTATCCTTTTTACTAATAATTACCCTATTAGCCCAAAAAATAAAAATCAAAAAAAGAATATATTATTATATGGCTATGACAATATTATTTACCATAATATGTATTGTAAATAGCATATATTACCATTACTATAGTTCATATGCCTCATTTTCAATAATTGCTAATATTTCTTTTGCCAGTGATGTAAAAGATGCCATATTTAAAAACGTTTTAAGAGTTCCAGATTTAATATATATTGCAGCACCAATAATATTATATTTATCTTATTATTATCTAAAAAAGAAAAATAAATTAGCAAAAGAAATTTCAGTTAATAAAAAGAAACTAAATAAAAGTGTTCTAATAACAATTTTAATTTTATTTATAAGTGGTGCTCTAACAATGCCACTAAGTTCTTGGAATAGATTATATAAATTATGGAATAGAGAATCAGTGGTAATGAATTATGGAATATATATATATCAACTGGATGACTTTTTTCAAAGCTTAACACCTAAAATAAATAGTATTTTTGGACACGATAAATCTTTAAAAAAAGTTACAGATTATTATAAAGAACATCCTTATAAAAAAACAACTAATGAATATACAGATATATTTAAAGGAAAAAATGTTATTGTAATTCATGCTGAGAGTATGCAAACTTTTCCTATGGATTTAAAGTTTAATGGAAAAGAAGTAACCCCTAATTTAAATAAGCTTGCAAAAGAAGGAATATTTTTTAACAATTTTTATGCTGAAGTGGGAGTAGGAACAAGTAGTGATAGTGAGTTTACTTTTAATACATCTTTAATGCCATCAACAAAAGGAACAGCCTTTGTAAACTATTTTGATAGAGAATATGTTGCTATACCAAACTTATTAAAAGATAAAGGTTATTATACATTTAGTATGCATGCAAATACTGGTGACTTTTGGAATAGAAACAATATGTATAAAGCATTAGGATATGATGATTTTTATAGTAAAGAATCATATGTGATTGACGAAACGATAGGCTTAGGTTTATCAGATAAATCATTTTTTAGACAATCAGTAGAAAAAATAGAAAAAATAAAAGAAACAAAAGATAGTCCATTTTATGGCCTGTTAATAATGCTTTCTAATCATACACCTTTTGATGATGTTGATTTAATGGAAGAATTTGATACTACAATATCAGTTGATACTGGTTATAGCACTATAACAAGAGATTATCTTGAAGGAACAACAATGAATAACTACTTAAGGTCTGTTCATTATGCAGATTCTGCTATTGGAGAATTTATTAAAGAGTTAAATAAAAACAAACTATTAGATAATACCGTTTTGATAATATATGGAGATCATGATGCAAGACTAAGTTATAATGACTTTAATTTATTATATAATTATGATGCTATTGAAAACAAAATAAGAACTGAAGAAAATGATAAATATAAACCATATAACAAATACGATTATGAGCTCGATCGAAAGGTACCATTAATAATTTGGACTAAAGATAAAAAATATAATATTGAAGTAGATACTCCAACTGGAATGATAGATGTATTACCTACTATTGGTAATATGCTAGGAATACATAGTGATTACCAAATAGGTCATGATATATTTAACTTAAAAGATAAAGATAACACTGTAGTTTTTGTTGATGGCTCATTTTTAACATCAAAAGTATATTATAATGCACCAAAAGCAGAAATATATGATATAATTAAAGAAGGAGTGGGTGAAGAATACATAAAAGAAAGAGCAGACTATGCTACAGAAATAATAGAAGTATCTAATGATATTATTTCATACAATCTAATAAAAGAATTAAAAAGTGGTATTAATAAAAGTAACTAGCAGTATGGGAGGAAGATTAAAAATGCTAAAGTTTATAGTATGCGAAGATGACGCAGAAGAATTAAATATTGCAGTACAAACAATTACCAAATCAATGATGAAATATGCCGACATTGAATATAAGGTAGAAAAATTTCAAAGATATAATGAAAAATTAGAAAAAATAATAAATGAACCATTTGATACAAAAATTTATTTACTAGATGTTGAATTACCAGTAGTAGGAGGTTTAGAAATAGCCTCAAGAATAAGAGAACAAGATGATAAAAGTTATATAGTATTTATAACAGCCCATCCAGAATGTAAAAATGATATATTCTTTTCAAGATTAGAAGCTATTGATTATGTTGAAAAAAGCGCAATATATCCCCAAAGAGTAGAGGACACCATAAGATATATAATAGATAGACTTTTAAGGAATAGAGTACTAACATTCAATTACAAATATACAACATACAAAGTTTTATGTAAGAATATAACTTACATAGAAAAAGATCCATCTGGATCAAAATGTATTATTCACTTTATGAATGATAAACCAAAACATACACTCAAAACAATAACAAGTATGGAAAAAGAATTATCACCATTATTTTATCGTTCACATAAAGCATGTTTAGTTAATTTAGAAAATATAAGTAAAGTTGAATATGCAAAATTCACAATCCACTTCAAAAATGGTGCATCAACTACCTTGTTGAGTGCTGGATGTAGAAAGGGGTTGAGACAACGTGTTGGAAGTTTTGAAGATATTTTTGAGTAGTATCTTTATGATGATATCAGTCCATGTCTTTGGATTAGTAACATCAAAAGAGAAATCAAAGAAGAACATAAAATTAAAAAACATACTAATATTAATACTCTTTGCTATATTACATACAATAATAAATTTATATTTAGATCGCTCTATAAAAACACTTGCGATATGTTTGCTATATACAATGTACTTTTATATAATTTTTGATAAAAAAGTATATAAATCTATCTTTTCAGCAGTATTATATATAATATTGTTAGTTATACCAGATTTATTAACTCTTTGCTTTGCCACCAAAATATTAGGAATTAGTAAAGTTTATTTTCATACATATTTAGCTGGTGGAGTAATATCTAATATAGTAATAAGTATGCTAATGATAATATTAATATATTTATTAAGGAAACCATTAAAAACAGTAGTTAATTATAAATTATCTAATAATGTTAAAATAGTGACTGTTTCTGCCTTAACTTTAATTACTATTGCCATATTCTTTTATAATTTGATTAGTAATTTTAGACATGATAATGATACTTATACCTATTTATTAGTAATAATAACATTGATAGTTATTTTAGTAACATTATTAAGGCAAAAGATGGAGAACGAAAATATGTTTAAGAAATATGATGATTTATTAACAATAATGAAAAACTACGAAAGTGATATTGAAGAACAAAGAACAATTAATCACGAATCCAAAAATGAACTATTAACTATAAGAAGTAAATTATCTGAGGAAAATGATAAGGAATTATGTAGTTATGTTGATAGCATTATTGGAGATAAGAAAAGTGTTAATAGTGCAAAATTTTCTAAATTTAAATATTTACCATCTAATGGTTTGAAAGGCTTTTTCTATTATAAATTTATTGAAGCCGAGAAAAAAGGAATAAAAGTTTCATTAAATATATCTAAACTAGTTGAAAATAGTTATTTAGGAGATATGAAAACTAAAGATTTTAAAGACTTAACTAGAATAATAGGAGTATACTTAGATAATGCTATTGAAGCAGCAAGTACTTCTAAAGATAAAAAATTAGGAATAGAAATATATGAAGTCAAAGGTATTATACAAATTATAATTTCAAATACTTATGATAATGCTATTGAAAAAGATAAAGTTGGTAATGAACGATATAGTACTAAAGGTAAAAATAGAGGTCATGGATTATTATTAGTAAAAAGAATTTTAAATGAAAATAATAGAATAACTTCTGAAACTAAAATAACTGATAGCTTGTATATTCAAACTATCAAAATAAATGAAAAATAAATAAAAAAAAGAATCAGCTTGCGGTATTTTTGATTCTTTTTTATTGTTTTAGTTTGAAAGGCTATTTTAATAAACTTTTTGGCATTTTAGGTTCATCAACATACCAAACTAAACAAGCTTTAGTACCAGCTTTAGCAGATAATGAACCGATCCAATTCAACAATCCAGCAAACATCTTTTTACCTCCTAATCTTATATTTTTCCAACTCAACGATAAGTAACAATATAGTTCTTATAGTTATCGTATGGCAATTGAAACATCCTGTATACAAAAGGATGGATCATCAAACTTGCATCTAGTAGTCCAAAGCATAAGAATGAACTAGCAACACTACTTTTAAATAAAATAATAAATATCAAATATATCATACTTGTTATTATAGTCATAACTTTATACCTTTTTCTTTTATATTTATTTATAAGTGGTCTTTTATATGTATCAGCAGGAGCATATCTTACAAGTGTAATAAAAGCTATAATACTAATGATATATTTTACATATATATTAACATCAACATATTTACATATAGTAGCAGTACCAATAAAAAGTACACCAGATAAGATATAGCAGTGCCAACTTTTCTTAGCATGCATACCAAAAGCTGTAGTTCTTATTATGTTGTAACACAACAATATACAGAGAACTTCCTTAAAAATATTTAAAACTAACGAAATACCAAATATAACAATTGTTTTAGTAAAAGTAATATAAAGTGCTTCAAGACCATAGCTAATTTCTTCTAGTTTATCATCATTATATTCTGGATATTTATTTTTAATATTAATCATAGCAGTACTTAAAATTTTTTCTCTCATATTTTTACCTACAAATCAAGTATATCACTAATGCAGTAGCAGAAAATAGAAATTAATAAAACAAATTAATCAAAATAATTAACATTTTTTATGTTAACTATTGAGTAACCGGCACTTTGTTTTGACTAAAAAAAATATTACTTGTAATATAGCAAAAAAGATAGTATAATTAAATAGAGGTGGAAGATAAAGTGGAACTATATCAATATATAATCATAATGGTAGTCTTATTAATAATAGCCCTTGCCATTGTGAAAATGAATAAAAAGAATATTAAATTAGAATTTAATAAATTAGTTGATTTACTAGGGGGTAAAGATAATATTCTTGATACCGAAGTAGAAATGTCTAGATTCAAAGTAACATTAAAAGATATAACTAAAGCAAATAAGGAAGGAATTCTGAAATTAGGAGCTAAAGGTGTTGTTGAAATAGATGACCAATTAAAAATAATTCTAGGATCAGATGCTAAAAAATTAAAAAAATATATAGATGAATTAAAATAAGAACTTATGTAATTACAAAAAATTACAAAAAGTTCTTTTTTTCGACTTAATTCGACAAAAATCGACAAAGTAAAGTCGTATAATTGTTTTGAAGGTGGTAGAATGAATTTATTTATAATAAAAGATATAATATTAAATTTAATATTAATTACATTTCCTATATTAGTATATTTAGTTTTAGTTTGCTATCGAGAAAATATAGATAATAACAATAAAGATACGTTGTTAACAATAGCTTTAATTACATCGTTATATTTATGCTTAAAATATATTCCTAGTGAAATAAATACTAAAGTATTATTATTTTGTAATATTCCAATAGTAATAGCTTACATGAAAAAGAAACATTATTTAGGTATATTTTTATCAATCATGAATGTTTTATATAGTTATTATGTTCTAAATATAGAGGTAATCATAATGATTATAAAATATGCATCATATCTAGGCTTATACTTATGTGCTAGAAAAAAGAATCTTACCAGTGACTCATTTATATTATCAATAGCTATAATTCAGGGATTCTTTCTATCATTTGAATATTTTTTTAAAGACATAAAAGCATCAGTAAATGATTTTGTATTATTATTAATAATAGTTTTTATCTATTATTTTGCAACATTTTCTATTCTATATTTATTTAAAGTAATGGATAAAATAGAATCACTAAACACTACAATTAAAATGCTAGAAAAAGATAAAAAAATAAAAGATGCATTATTTAAATTAACTCATGAAATAAAAAATCCATTAGCAGTTTGTAAAGGATATATAGATATGATTGATTTAAATAAAGAGGAAAAAGCCTTAAAATATATTAGTATAATGAAACAAGAAATAAATAGAAGCCTAAATATTATAAGTGATTTTGTCGAGTATAATAAAATTAAAGTAGTCAAAGAGCAAATAGATTTAAACTGTCTATTAGATGATGTTTATGATTCTTTTAAAATACTTATGACTAATAAAAAAATAAAGTTAGAATATAAAAATCGTAATGATCAAGAAATTTATTTTAATGGAGATTATGAAAGATTAAAGCAAGTAATTATAAATATATTAAAAAATGCCTGCGAAGCCTGTACAGAAAATGGTAAAATAGAAATATCTTCTAATCTATATAAAAACTATTTAGACATATTAATCGAAGATAATGGAATAGGAATGGATGAGGAAACATTAAAGAATATCAAAGAAATGTTTTATACTACTAAACAAAATGGCACTGGATTAGGAGTAGCCCTATCAAATGAGATAATAAAATCCCATAATGGAGAATTATTATTTACATCAGAACTGAATAAAGGCACAAAAGTGACAATAAGATTACCATATTAGTGATCTTATTGTTTTAATATTTATAAATATCTGCTATAATATATAATGGTGATTTTATGGAAGATATATTTTTAAAGAATTTACCATCTCTAGATCTTCATGGTTATGATAGAGAAACGGCACGCGTAGCTACCGAAGATTTTATAGATGAAAATATAATACTAAAAAATGATAAAATATTAATAATACACGGTAAAGGGCTAGGAGTGGTAAGAAAATCAGTTCATAATGTATTAAGTAAAAGAAAAGAAGTAACAAAATATCATACCGATAACTTAAATGATGGATGCACAATAGTTTATTTATCTGTTGACAACTAATTATCTCTATGCTATAATAAATTACAATTTTAGGGAAGATATTATATGCTAAATAAAGAAATAATTAAACAGATAAAAGAAATAAATACCATCATAAAAGAAATCATACTGCTAATATTTTTATTAATAATATGTTTAATAATATTCATTGTTGAATTAATATAATATCACCAAAATAGGGAGGTTTTATATAATGGAAGATGAAAGACAAATAAATTGGTTAAGCTTATTTATTAAAATAATAATCATATTCATATTTGCTATAATATTAATATGGTTAGTATCAAAAATAATAAATAGTAGTAAACCATCAGAGACATTTAAAAACAATATTAATAATATGGAAGAAGTAGCAGTTTCTTATTTTAAAGAAATAGATTTACCACAAGAAAAAGGAAAAAGTACTAAAATAACATTAGAGGAAATGATAGAAAAAAAATTAATTGTTTCTATCAATGAAAATAAAAAATCAACTTGTGACGTAAAAAAAAGTTACTCCAAAATAACTAGAAATAAAAAAGATTATAAAGTAGAAACTACTTTAGTATGTGGCAAAGAAAAAGATACCATAACAAGAAAATTTAGTTTTAAAGATTGCAAAAATTGTAATACAAAAACAGAAACTAAAGATAACACAAATAAGGATACTAACAAAGATACAACCAGTACTAACACTAGCACAAACACTACAAAAACAACATATTACGAATATGTAAAAGAAACAACAACATATAGTAAATGGGCAAAAGGCAATAAAACTGGCGATAATATAGAAAATAAGTATGAGTATTATAGTACTGCAACTGAAGAATACTACACATTAGGAGCGGTATCTAAAAACAGCACATCAGCTTCTTACACAATAAAATTAGATAAAGTTCCAAATAAAGATTACTACTTTACTATAGTTAAAGAGGTAGAATTCCTATCAAATAATGAAAAAGAATTCTTATCTAGTAATAATACATCAATATCTAAAGGAACAAAAATAAATAAATTACCAGATAGTATTAAAAATTACTCATTAACTGAAGACAATTTTACATATAAATTATCTCCATACTATCGTAAAGGATCTTTCTACATAGATGTTACATTAAATGATATAAATACAACTATATCATCTTATAATAATGTATACTTTGTACCATTAAAAGTAACAGTTAAATTTATGTCTCCTAAAATAACAGAAGAAAAACCATCAGGAGATTATGATACCATAACATACTATCGTTATGTTGAAAAAAATAAAGAAACAAAATGGTCAACAGAAACATCATTAGAAGGATATACTAAAACAGGAAATACAAAAACAGAATAGAACTTCAATAGAAGTTCTATTTTAATATTTTATCAACAATACCATAGTTTAAAGCCTCCATGCTATCCATAAAATAATCCCTTTCCGTATCATTATCAATTGTAGTAATATCTTTACCAGTAACTTCGGCTAAAATTTTATTAAGTTTTTTCTTAAGTTTTAATATCCTTTCAGCAGCAATTTTAATTTCTGTTGCTTGGCCTTGTGCTCCTCCAAGTGGCTGGTGAATCATAACTTCTGCATTGGGAAGAATACATCTTTTACCTTTTTTACCAGCAGCCAATAGAAAAGCAGCCATTGATGCCGACATTCCCACACAAATTGTGGATACATCACTTTTAATAAAATTCATTGTGTCATAGATAGCCATACCCGCAGTAATAGAACCACCAGGAGAATTAATATACAAACAAATATCATCACTATTTAAACTATCTAAATATAAAAACTCTGCTACCACAACATTAGCAGTATTATCATTAATTTCTCCATTCAAAATAATAATTCTATCTTTTAATAATCTCGAATAAATATCATATGCTCTCTCGCCCATATCATTCTTTTCAATAATCGTAGGAATTAAATTCATAATTAGTCACCCATAATTAGTATAATATATAGATAGTCTATTCATAACAAAAAAAGTATGACAAAATATAACAAACTATGATATAATAATAATATAGACTATCCAAAAGGAGGAATAATATGGAAACAATAATAATAACTTTGGATAATAATAAAAAGAAAGAATATGTAAAAGGAATAAAATTAAAAGAGATAATTGAACAAGAAAAAGATAAATTAACAAATACCGTAGTAGGAGCCCTTTATAACAATAATATGATTGACTATGAAGAAACACTAACTAAAAATGGTAAACTATATATATATGATTTAAATACCAAAGAAGGAAATAAAATCTATGAAAAAGGATTACTTTATCTATTTGAAGTATCAGCAGTTGAAGCTTTAGGAAAAGATACTCAAATAATAGTTAAACATTCAATTGATAAAGGAATTTATTGCAAAGTAAATAAACCATTAACTACTGAAGATATAACAAAAATAAAAAAGATAATGAAAGAAAAAATAAAAGAAAATATACCTTTTACAAAAATAGAAACATCTAAATCAGATGCCATAGCATATTTCAAGAATAAAAAAAGAGAAGATAAAGTAAGAACATTATTCTATATAAAAACAAATTTTGTAACCCTATATAAACTAGGAGATACCTATAACTATATAATTGGAGACCTTCCATATACAACAGGTTCTTTAAAATATTTTGACCTATCGTTAATTAAAGACCATGGTGTCGTAGTAAGATTCCCATCAATATATGATAATAATAAAGTAGTAAAATATACCCATCATGAGAATTATTTCAATAGTCTTGAAGAATATGGAACATGGGGAAACAATTTAAATATAAACAATCTAGGAGAATTAAATGAATTTATAACTAATAATAATGCTGGAGATATCATTCAGTTATCTGAAATAATGCAGGACTATAAATTACTTAGTATCGCAGAGCAGATAGTTTTAAATAAAGATGACTATAAAGTAATATTATTATCAGGACCATCAAGTTCTGGTAAAACAACTAGTGCCATGAAATTATCTTTATATTTAAGAAGTCTAGGATTAAATCCCACTCATCTATCATTAGATGACTATTTCTTAGAAAGATCAGAAACTCCATTAGGGCCAAATGGTAAGCCGGATTTCGAGTCTCTTAATGCTATTGATGTAAAATTATTTGATAGTCAAGTTAGTAAAATGTTAAAAGGAACTAAAGTAACAGTACCAACATTTAACTTTATTGAAGGAACAAAAGAATATAAAAGAACAGTTCAGTTAAAAGATAATGATATTCTAATAATTGAAGGCTTACATGCATTAAATGAAGAATTATTAACTAATATACCAAGAAAGAAAAAGTTTAAAGTATACATAAGCCCATTAATATATCTAAATATTGATAATGATAATCGTATTGGTATGACCGATTTAAGACTATTAAGAAGAATGGTAAGAGATAATCGAACAAGAGGATATAATCCATCGAAAACACTAGATTCATGGTCTGATGTTCGCGATGGAGAAGAAAAATATGTCTTCCCATATCAAGATAATGCCGATGCTATGTTTAACACCAGTCTAGCCTATGAACTAGCAGTCATCAAAACATATGCTGAACCATTATTATTTACCATATCTGAAGAAGATCCTAACTATCAATTAGCTCAAAGACTAATAGAATTATTAAAGTTCGTTTTACCAATACCAAGTGAAACTGTACCAAAAACTTCAATATTAAGAGAGTTTATTGGAGGAAGTTATTTTGAATAAATAAAAAGCATATATTTAAGTAGGTGTAATATGAATAAATATAAACTACTTATAATAATATGCTTTTTTCTTGTCACATTATGTTTACCCAGAGTAACTGCTACTGTAAAAAATTTAAATTTACTGGGAAAGGTAATAATTTTAGATGCCGGACACGGTGGCAAGGATGAAGGTGCCAGCAGTGGTCCCATCAAAGAGAGCAAACTTAATTTAATTCTTACAAAAAAATTAGAAAAAGAATTAATATCAAGAGGAGCAACCGTTTACCTAACTCGTAAAGATAACAACGACTTATCCACAACAACTATTAATAGAAAACGAAACGACTTATACAATAGAGCTAAATATATAAATGATATTTCTCCTGATATGTATATATCCATACATTTAAATGCTTCACCATCCCCTTCATGGAGAGGTCTTCAAGTATTTTATACAGGTAATAATAAAGAAAATAAAATTATCGCTGAAACCATAACTAATCATCTAAAAGAAAACATATCTAATGTTAGAGAAATAAAAAAAGACAATACTTACTACATGTATAAATATATAAAGTCTCCAGGAGTATTAATTGAAGCCGGATTTATATCCAATCCAAACGATAACTATCTTTTAAGAGACATCAATTATCAAAATAAATTAATAACTCTAATTAGTGATTCAATCGAAAAATATTATCAAAATAAATAAAAACACTTTCAAAAAATACAAAAATAGTGTATACTTCTAATAGAGACTAAGAAGGGTGATAATATATGCAAAAAATATATTTAAAATATGATGAATATACACCACCAGTAGAATGTGACTATGGATTTATACCAGAAATGATTTACCTAGGCTTCTTATATCCAATCAAGAAAAAGAATTATAAAATGTTTTATATCATGTTAATGACTGAAGTAGCAGTTTCAACCCTAATAATGTGCTTCATTCCCTTTATAATTGGTATAATCATATGTATTGCAATGTTATTTGTCATAAATCTCTTATTCGCAGCCAACTATAACATGATAGTAATTGAAGAACTACTAAAAGATGGCTATGTCCCATTAGACTATAATTCTTCAGATATTCTAATAAAAAAAGGAATATACTTTAAACTCCAGTAGTAGATGTATTCCTTTTATTTTTCAAAAAAATAACAAAAAATATATCATTTTTTTCAAAACTATGATATACTTTAATACAGAATAATGGGAGTTGATATTGTGGAGAAAAATTTTAAGACAATAAATGAACAAGTAGAAATATTAAAAAACAAAGGTCTTATAATTGAAGATGAAAATGTCGTTAAAGATACCCTACTTAGAGAAAACTATTTCTTTTTAATGGGTTATCGTCACGCCTTCCTTATATCGCAAAAGGAAAGAAAATTCATACCCGGTACAACTTTTAATGAAATATACTCATTATTCACATTTGATAGGAATTTTAGAAATATAATATTTAAAAATGTACTTGTTATCGAAAATCAATTAAAATCAGTAATATCGTATCAATTATCCAAGAAGTATGGATATCGTGAAAAAGATTATTTAAATCCTAAAAACTTCACTCAAGATCATGATAAAGCACGCCGTGTTCGTGACTTAATTGATAAGATGAAAAGACAAATAAGAATCAATGCTACAACCCATAATGCTACAATACACTACATAAATAACTATGGTTATATTCCCTTGTGGGTTTTAGTAAAAGTGTTATCATTCGGAATAGTTTGTGAATTATATACTATATTAAAGAAAGAAGACCAAATAGAAGTAGCAGAAGTTTTTGATACTACACCAAGTGTCTTATCAGATATACTAATAATATTATCCAACTATCGAAATTTATGTGCTCATGAAGATATCGTGTTTGAACATAAAACCGAAAGAGTAATACCGGATACAGAATATCATGATATGATGGAAATACCAAAAATGGATGGCGAATATATTTATGGTAAAAATGACTTATTTGCAGTAATTATAATCTTTAAAATATTACTAAATAAAAAAGCCTTTCGTTTAATGATGAAAGAAATAGAATATGAAATAGAATTGTTAGATGGAAGAGTGGATACCATTCCAATAAGTAAAGTATTAGATAGAATGGGATTTCCAGAAAATTATATAGAAATAATAGATAAGTAGGTGATAACAATGAATAAGAAAAATAATAAAATAATAATACCTCTTTTAGTATTAGTAGCTTTTATTGGTGGTTCAGTATGGACATATCTAGTAATAAATCAATTAAATAGAGGTACAACAAATTCAGTAACTAAAGGGGGAAACTATACAATAAATGAAAATAGCATATCCGGAGCAGTAGATAAAATATATGATGCCACTGTAACGGTAGCCACTTATAAAGATGGTAAAGCAGTATCAACAGGAACGGGCTTTGTCTATAAAAAAGAAGGATCAACAGCCTATATAATGACAAATAATCATGTTATATCAGGAGGAGATTCTGCTAAAGTAATTTTTAGCGATGGAACATCAGCAGATACTCAAATCTTAGGAGGAGAGACATATTCAGATATAGCAGTATTAACAGTAAGTGCTGCAAGCATAAAGCAAGTAGCAACATTAGGAAACACTGATAAAATAAAATTAGGAGACACTACATTTGCAGTAGGAGCCCCACTTGGAGATACTTATAGTGGTACAGTAACTAAAGGAATCCTATCAGGAAAAGACCGTTTAGTAGCAGTATCATTCTCTGGAAGTAATTCTGATTACTATATGAAAGTATTACAAACAGATGCTGCTTTAAATCCAGGTAATAGTGGTGGTCCATTATGTAATGTAAATGGAGAAGTAATAGGAGTAACATCTCTAAAGCTTACAGAAGAAAAAACAAGTTCAACAACAAGTTATAGTGTCGAAGGAATGGGTTTTGCTATCCCAATAGAAGATGCTCTATCATATGCTGGCATCATTGAAAAAGGTGAATCAGTAAAGAGACCATATATTGGAATAAGTATGTTAGATATAACAGATAGTTATTACTTATGGCAGGCTGGAATAACTTTACCAAAAGGCGTTGAAAAAGGAGTAGCAGTTCTAGAAGTAGTATCATCTTCACCAGCAGAAAAAGCTGGATTAAAGAAAGGTGATATCATAACTAAACTAGAAAAAGAAGAAATATCTTCAGTAGCAGAACTTCGTTATGAATTATATAAACATAATCCAGGAGATAAAGTAACAGTTACTTATAATAGAAATGGTAAAGAGTTAACTTCTGAAGTAACACTTGAAGAATCAAAATAATCTAGATTAATTCTAGGTTATTTTTTTCCACTTCAAACTTAAATAAATTTAAGTTTTCCGTGGTGTTAGTGAGCCAAAAATATTTGTCTCCCTAACAAACAATAATGGTAATAAAACTTGAATCAAACAAATATTTATAGTATAATGTTAATAAAGCAATAAAGTGTTACAATAAATTTAAGGAGGAAGAAAATGGAATTAAAGAAAATACAAAAAGATATTTGGCAAAACAAAGTAAATAAAGGATTTAATACTACCGATGTAAATAAAGAATTTTGTTTATTATATGGTGAAGTAGCGGAAGCCTATGATGCTTGGAGAAAGAAAAAAGATGATCTAAATGAAGAACTAGCGGATATTGCTATATATTTAATGGGACTATCTGAAATGCTAGGCTTTGATTTAGAAGAAGAAATAGAGAAAAAAGTTTCTAAAAATGAAAAACGTGTATATAAAAATATTGATGGTGTCAATGTTAGAATAGGAGATTAATTATTAAAGAATATCTAAAATAAAACTTAGATATTTTTTTAATGCCTTATTATATATTTCTTGCTTCTATATAATAAATATGGTTGATATAGTACTTATAGACAATACAAATATTGGCTATAAGTAGCACTGTAAGACTATTTAAGACTTACAGTGATATTAAAAATAAAATAATAATGTAAAAAAAATATAAAACTATTGTATTTTGTATGTAATATTTGTTATAATAAATATGACAAAAAGAAAGGTGAAAAAAGATGGAAGAATACAAAATAACATCACATAGTGATAATGAAACAATAGCAATAGCCCAAAACATAGAATCAGAAAAGTTTCCAAATATGGTAATATGTTTAAATGGTGATTTAGGTAGTGGAAAAACAATGTTTACTAAAGGATTTGCTCATGCTATGGGAATAGACGAGATAACATCTCCAACATTTACAATAATAAAAGAGTATGTCGGAGAATTACCATTATATCATATGGATGTATATAGATTAGAAGATTCACATGAAGATATAGGAATAGAAGAATACTTTGATAAAGGTGGAGTAACCATAATAGAATGGGCTGATATGATAAAAGATATCTTACCAGAAGAAAGATTAGATATCAAAATCAAAATAGCAGATGATAACACAAGAATATTAATATTAAAACCACATGGGGAAAAATATGTAAATATATGTGAGGCCATAATATGATAAGTTTATTTATAGATACATCACTTGAAGATGTATCTATTGCCTTAGTAAAAGATGGAAAAGAATTATCTCAAATACATGAATACATACCAGGAAAACATTCCATATATGTAACTAAGTATATAAGTGATATTCTAAAAAATAATAACTTATCCCCAGATAATGTTGATGAAATAATCGTCGTAAATGGACCAGGTTCATTTACCGGTATCCGAATAGGAGTAACCATAGCCAAGATGTTTGCTTATATCAAAAAAATAAGAATCGTAACCATAACATCTTTAAAAGCAAGAGTACTAGGTCATACCGGAAATTATTTACTAACAACAATAGATGCCAAACACAACAATTATTATGTTGGAATATATGACAAAGAATATAATACTATTGAAGAGAAGTTTACTTCCTTTAAAGAAGTAGAAGAACTAAAAGAAAAATATTCCCCTGTAGTTATAGACCAAACAACACCATATCAAGTAGAACAAATTGTATCATATACTAAGAAACTAAAAAGTGAAAATCCACATGGTGTGAACCCTATCTATCTAAAATTACCCGAAGCGATGGAGAAAAAATGTTAAGAGAAGTAATAAAAGATGACCCAAGTCCCTATGTAAAATATATAGAATATATTGAAGAAGATAAAATATTAGGATATCTAAAATATTCTCTTATTTATGATCGCATGGAAATAGATAATATTCTTGTTGAGCCAGAATATCGTGGTCAAAAAATAGGAAACAAATTAATGGGTAGATTAATAAGTATAGCAATCGAAGAACATGTCGTAAATATAACTTTAGAAGTAAGAGTAAGTAATGAAATAGCCAGAAATCTCTATAAAAAGTTTGGCTTTAGAGAAGTAGCCCTAAGAAAATTCTATTATGGAGATGAAGATGCTATACTAATGGAAAAACAGGTGATGTAAATGAAAGATGTATATATATTAGGAATAGAATCAAGTTGTGATGAAACAAGTATGAGTATTGTTAAAAATGGTAGTGAAGAAATAGCCACTATTGTGCTAAGTCAAATAGATATTCATAAAAATTATGGAGGAGTAGTACCAGAAATAGCTAGTCGTAACCATATTGAAAACATAAGTATAGTACTAGAAGAACTTCTATCCAAAGCAAATATGAAACTAGAAGACATAACCGCTATCGGAGTAACATATGGACCAGGATTAATAGGTAGTCTTTTAATAGGAGTACAAGCCGCTAAAACAATATCTTTAGTAACAGGAAAGCCATTAATACCAGTTCATCATATCATAGGACACATCTATGCCAATAACCTAAAAGAAAGATTAACATTCCCCCTAATAGCCTTAGTAGTAAGTGGAGGACATACCGAACTAATCTATATGAAAGAAGACTATTCCTTTACCAAAATAGGAGGAACACTAGATGATGCTGTTGGAGAATGTTACGATAAAGTAGCCAAAGTATTAGGTCTCGAATATCCAGGAGGACCAAAAGTAGATAAACTAGCCCATCTAGGAAAAGATACCTATAACTTACCATATCCTCTAGACGATAGTACCTATAACTTTAGTTTTAGTGGTATCAAATCCGCTGTCATAAATCTTGTACATAATGAAGAACAAAGAGGAAACACCATAAACAAAGAAAATTTATGTACGACATTCCAAAATAGAGTCGTAGGAATAATAACAAAGAAAACAATGAAAGCTATAAAAGAATATAAAGTATCAAATCTTGTCGTAGCGGGTGGTGTGTCAGCAAACTCCGGTTTAAGAGAAAAATTAACTGAAGAATGTCAAAAAGAAAACATTCACATATCTTTCCCTGAACTAAAATATTGTACAGATAATGCTACCATGATCGCCGCTGCTGCCTACTTTGCCTATCAAAAAAATATCTTTGCTGATCTAACATTAAATGCTATGGCAACAGACACCATATATAAAGAGTGGAAATAAGGATTATAGAAATATAATCTTTTTTTTAATTTCTAAGGACGATCTCTATTACAATAAAAAATAATTTCACATAAAATAAAGTGATTATGAATAGAGGTGAAAAACATGGAATTCATAAATCAAAATACCGAACTAGTAATAACCCTACTTACTATGACATTAACATGGATACTTGGTTTTATTTCTAAAAGATGTCCTTATGTAAATAACAATCTAATAATAATACAAAACATAGTAATTGGACTATCAGTATCAATATTCTATTTTATAATAACCAAAGACTTCAATTTAGCCATAACCTTAAGTGGATTATTCGCCGAAACAGGATATAATCTTATTCATAATATAGAAAAATTAATAAAGGAGGGAAATAATGGTAAACATAGTAAAGAAGATAGTACCAGAGAGTAGATACTACCTAAAATGCCCTTATGAAATGACACCAACTAGAATAGTAGTTCATAATACCGCTAACGATGCTCCTGCTCGAAATGAAATAAGTTATATGACAAATAATGACTATGAAACATCATTTCATTATGCTGTAGATGATAAAGAAATAGTTCAAGGCTTGCCTGAAAATAGAAATGGTTGGCACGCCAGTGACGGAAATGGTAAAGGAAATAGAGAAGGAATAGCCATTGAAATATGTTATTCACTATCAGGAGGAGACCGATTTATTAAAGCCGAACAGAATGCAGTTGACCTAATCGTAGACATATTAAATAGATATAATTGGGATATCGATAAAGTAACAAAACACCAGGATTACACTAATAAATATTGTCCTCATAGAACACTAGATATGGGGTGGGATAGATTTCTAAATATGATAAATGAAAAACTATCAGAAACTAGAGCCAGACCTTTCATAGTAGGAACAAAGATATATAACACTGAAGATATCTACCTAACTGAAACAGCAGGTTATGGCGGAGGGCAAATGTTACTAACTAAAAATACTGAGTCAATAGTAAAAAAATACCACTATAATAAAGGATTATATATGGCATTAGGAACAGAAAATACATATTATGATGCAGCATGGACTAATAATTATAGTAAGTTTACAACTACTAAACCACCAGTAGAAGAACAAAAAGAAGATAATAAAGAGACAACTAAAGAACCAAAAAAAGAAGATAATAATAAAGAAAATAATGATAATCAAGATAATAAAGATACAAACAACAATGACTTAGATAAAGAATTAGAGAGACAAAATCCATTGTTATGGTTTATAGATAAAATAATAAAATTACTAGTAAAAATATTTAAAAGAAGGAAAAAATAAATCCTTCTTTTTTAGAGTTCACACTTCGTTGTTCACTGCTATAGAAAGCCTAATGTCTTTCTATAGAAAATCAGAGCCTCTTAATAGTCTCTGATTTTAAGTATATATTATTATCATAAAATCCACAAATAACCGAACAAAAAAGTCACAAATAACCGAATTGTGATTGACTATATTGCATTTACAGTTGAAACTAAATTATTAATAACACTCAATTATTACTATTAAATGTTTCCTTCTTTTTTATTTTATATAAATTTTATTATTTACATACTAATAAATAATAGGATAAATAAAAACTTTCATCAAACAAAGTAAAAAGTAAAAAATATAACAAAAATATTAAGGTGTTCGCTTGTTTTTAGCATGTAAAAAATGTTATAATTGTATAGAAAGCAAGATTATAATAAACATAGGATGGTGAAATAATGATAAAAGGAAGGCCATTTGTAAAATGGGCAGGCGGAAAAAGACAAATAATAGATAAATTAAAAAAATATGTTCCTGATGAGTTTAATACATATTATGAACCATTTGTTGGAGGGGGAGCATTACTATTTGAATTATCTCCAAAAAATGCAGTTATTAATGACTCAAATAAAGAACTTATGAATGTATACGAATGCATTAAAGATGAAAAAAAATTTGAAGCAATGTGCAGAGAACTAAATAATCATGAAATGAAACATTCAGAAGAATATTATTATACAATAAGGAATATGGATAGAGATAAGAAGAAATTTAATAAAGTAGTAGATTATAAAAGAGCAGCAAGAACAATTTATTTAAATAAAGCTTGTTTTAATGGATTATACAGAGTAAATAGTAAAAACGAATTTAATGTACCATTTGGTAAAAAAACAAAAGTAAATACCTATGAAGGACAAAACTTAGGAATTATATGTGGATTTTTAAATTACAATGATATAAAAATATTATCAACAGATTTTGAAGAAGCAGTAAAAGAAGCAAAAAAAGGAGATTTTATATATTTTGATCCACCATATGATTCAGATACCTCAACCTTCAATAGTTATACAGAGGATGGCTTTGGGAAAGAACAACAAAAGAGGTTAGCCAAAGTATATAGGGAATTATCAGACAAAGGCTGCTACGTAATGTTATCTAATCACAATACTGAACTAATAAATGAACTTTATAAAGATTATAATATACATTTAATAGAAGCAAAGAGAAGTATCAACGCCAATGGTAAAAAAAGAGGCAAAGTAGAAGAAGTTATTATTACAAATTATGAAAATAAAAGAGGCTTTGACCTATAATATATAGGATAAATAATATGATAAAAAAATATTATTATGAAGAAGATAATTTCAAATTAATACAAGGAGATTCATTAAAAGTACTAAGAAACATAGAGCCAAATAGTGTTGATATGGTATTTGCAGATCCACCATACTTTTTATCAAATAATGGAATATCTTGTAGTGCTGGAAAGATGGTATCAGTTAATAAAGGTCCATGGGACAAAGCAATTAGTATAAAAGAAAAACACGAATTTAATAAAAAATGGATTAGACTATGTAAAAAAATACTAAAAGAAAATGGTACTATTTGGATTAGTGGAACCATGCATAATATTTATTCAATAGGAATGGCATTAGAAGAAGAGGGATTTAAAATAATAAATAACATTACTTGGAGAAAATTAAATCCACCTCCAAATATTAGTTGCAGAGCATTTACTCATTCTACTGAAACAATACTTTGGGCTAAAAAAGCCGACAAAAAAAATAAACATAAGTTTAATTACTCACTAATGAAAAAAATAAATAATAATAAGCAAATGAAAGATGTATGGGAAACTAGTTTAACAAAGCCTAGCGAAAAGACTTGTGGTAAACATCCAACACAAAAACCAATTGAAATATTAGAAAGAATAATACTTGCTTCTACAGAGGAAAATGATTTAATATTAGATCCATTTAATGGAAGCGGTACAACAGGAATAGCGGCAAACAGATTAAAAAGAAGATATATAGGAATAGAAAAAGAAAAAGAATATTTAGATTTAACAATAAGGAGAAAGGAAAGTGATATAAGTGAAAAGAAATTTTAATGACTTAATGTTATCATTAAAAAAAAGTATAACCCCAGCGGATTTTTTTGTTGATTTTTCTAAAGTTTATTTAAATATCAAAGATTATGAAAGACATTTAAACTTATTAAATAGCCTGATTGGAAAAGAAAATATAGAGGAAGAATTTGTTGACTTAATAAATGAGTATCCAGAAATAATGAAATCAATACCGATTTTATTAGCAACTCACGAATATAAATTTCATATAATTAATGCATCAACAGTAGATATGTTAAATTCCATAAAAGATATGGACTTTAAATTTCTAGAAGAAAAATTTATTTGTTACAATTTTAAAGAAATTGACAAGCCGATCAACAATTATGCAGATTTTTTAAAAAATAGTGGATTATTTGACTTAATAAGTAATAGAAAAATTAAGAATCTTGTTGATTATGCGATAGGGATAGAAGTGGGATTAGATTCAAATAGTAGAAAAAATCGTAGTGGAAAAATAATGGAAGACTTAGTAGAGGAATTCATAAAAAAACTTGGAGTACCATATCAAAAACAAATGAAATATAAAGATATTGATAAAGAATATGGAACAAATCTATGTGCAATAGGAAAGGCAACAAAGAAGTTTGATTTTGTTTTTAAGAGTCCTTCAAATAACGAATTAATAGTAATGGAAGTGAATTTTTATGGAACACAAGGATCTAAACCGAATGAAACTGCAAAAAGTTATGTAGAACTAAATAATGAAATTAATAAACTAAATGGTGTTAAATTTGTTTGGATTACAGACGGAAATGGTTGGAATAAATCTAGACTGAATCTAGAAGACGCCTATGATAAAATTGAGCACTTATATACAATAAAAGATTTAGAATTAGGAGTCTTAGAAAAAATATAAATAATAATGACTTAGATAAAGAATTAGAGAGACAAAATCCATTGCTATGGTTTATAGATAAAATAATAAAATTACTAGTAAAAATATTTAAGAGAAGGAAAAAGTAAATCCTTCTTTTTTTAAAGTTCACACTTCGTTGTTCACTACTATAGAAAGCCTAATGTCTTTCTATAGTAATTCATAGCCATCAGTAGAAGTCTATGAATTATTTACATTGTTTGTAAAGTTATAGTAAATATTAAAGAAAACACCATAAATATTAAGGTGTTCGCTTGTTTTTAAGATATAAAAAATGTTATAATTGTATTAGGAGATATTCAAATAAGTTGGGTGCTTGCCGAACTTCTATTAAGGAAGGGAGGCGATATTATGAGCAAGAAAGATTTTTTAATTTTCTTTCAAACTATGACAATCTTCCTTTTGATTATATTGTTATTTAAAACATTTAATTAAAAAGAAAATCACCTAACTTAATGCTTTAAGTCAGGTGAAACCAAATTATTGGCAACACTCAATTGTGACTATTGAATGTTTCCTATTTTTATTTTATGCAAGTATCCTTGCTTACATACTAATAATAGCATAAATATATACTTTTGTCAAATTGCTTAGTTAAATTATATATTGATTATTTAAAATGTATGTTATAATAAAAAAGAGGTGTCAAATATGAAGAAATGGCAAAAAACAACATTAATTATCATTAGTGGTTATATTAGTTATTATACATCATATATATTATTTAAATTATTAGCATTAAATGAACAAACAATTGTAGTCATCAGCACTTTGATAGGCTTGTTTCCACTAATATTATATATATTTGTAATAAGAAAAATGATAAAAAAAGAAAATGAAGAAGTATCAAAATCAAGTATAAAAATACAAGAATTGAATAAATTAAACGAAAAATATCATTTTAAAAGGATAACAAAGAAAAAACATAATATTATAGACCGCGAATACTCAAGAAAAAGTTTAGAGAGAGTGACAGGATCAAGTATTATAAAATATCATATAGAAAATAATATTGATTTAATTAGAACTGATATAGAAAATGCTATATATAATATCGATTTATTAGAAGAATATACCAAAGAAGTAGATAAAATTATTAATTATAAATCTGAAAATAAAACAAATTATTCATTAAAAAAATTTCAAAAAATAGAAAATAGAGTATTAAATGATTCTATTCATAAAAGAAAAGAGTTTTTAATAAAATTAAAGCTAGAAGTTTATTATAGAAGTAATGCAGGAAAGGTTAATGAAACTAGATATGGAAACTATTCTTTTGAAGATTTAGTTAAATTGTATAAAGAATGGCAAAATGGTAATAAATACGAAGAAACCATAAAGCAGGAAAGAAAAATTATGAATGATGATATTAGATATAATGTTTTGAAAAGAGATAACTTTACTTGCAAATTATGTGGTATATCAGCTAAAGACGGAGCAAAACTTCACGTTGATCACATTATTCCAGTATCTAAAGGCGGAAAAACTATCATGAGTAATCTTCAAACCCTATGTGATAGATGTAATATGGGTAAAAGTAATAAAATGGAAGATTATAGTTCGAAAAATAATATGATCTGTCCAGATTGTGGAGGTAAATTAATAGAGCGTAAAGGAAAATATGGAATTTTCATTGGTTGCAGTAATTATCCGAAATGCCATTACAAAAAAAGTAAAAAATAACTTAATAGACAACAAACTATTAAGTTTTTTTATTAATAAACCAATAAAAATTATATAACCCTAACTACTTTATAATAAATACGGCTGGTATCCTATTTAAAGACAATAAAAAAAATTGGCTTTAAATAGCACTTTAAGACCCAAGACTTAAAGTGACAAAAAATAACAAAATAAATATCTTACCCTTTATAATATCTCTAAAATATGATACAATGAAATAGAGAAAAGTGAGGTAACAAGATGCAAATACAAGAATTAAATAAAGAACAACAAAAAGCAGTTAATCATATAGATGGACCAATGCTTGTTTTAGCAGGAGCAGGTTCAGGAAAAACCAAAGTATTAACAAATAGAATAGTAAATCTAATCGAAAATGGTATAAGTCCATATAACATATTAGCTATAACATTTACTAATAAAGCCGCTAAAGAAATGAAAGATAGAGTAGTAAGATTAATAGGAAAAGAAGCCTATAATATCCAAATATCAACATTCCATTCCTTAGGCCTAAAAATATTAAAAGAAAACTATAGCATGTTAGGCTATGAAAAAAACTTTACTATTATAGATAGTGATGATGTCCTAACAATCATAAAGAAAATATTAAAAGATAAAAATATGTCTAAAGATAGATATAACCCAAGAGAAATAAAAAATAAAATAAGTTCTGCTAAAAATGAAATGATGAGTATAGATTCATTTGCTAAAGTAGAGTTTGATCACAAAGTAGTCGAAGTCTATAAAGAATATCAACAAAAACTAAAAAATGGTAATTCCGTAGATTTTGATGACTTACTAATACTACCAATAAAACTATTCAGAAACTATCCTCGTGTATTAGAAGAATATCAAGATAGATATAAATACATCCTAATAGATGAGTATCAAGATACCAATGAAGCCCAATATACCTTTAGTAAATTACTATCAGCAAAGTATCGAAATATCTTCGTAGTAGGAGACAATGATCAAGCAATATATGCCTTTAGAGGAGCCAACTACAAGAATATCCTAAACTTCGAAAAAGATTATCCTGAGGCCAAAACAATCCTACTTGAAGAAAACTATCGTTCAACCAAAACCATATTAAATGCCGCTAATAGCGTAATCAAAAATAATCATGAAAGAAAAGATAAAAACCTATGGAGTAATAATGCAACTGGTAATAAAATAAAATATAAAGAAGTGGCAAATGAAAAAGAAGAAGCATCATTCGTCGGAACTGAAATAAAAAGACTATTAAGTGAAGGCATAAACGAAGAAGATATCGCCGTATTATATCGTACTAATGCCCAGTCTCGTGTTATCGAAGAAGAAATGCTAAAGAAAAATATTAAATATAGAGTTGTAGGAAGTTTCTACTTCTATAACAGAAAAGAAATAAAAGACCTATTATGTTACTTAAGACTAATAAATAATCATAAAGATGATGTAAGTTTGCTTAGAGTAATAAATACCCCAAGAAGAGGAATCGGAGATAAAACAATTGAGACTTTAACTGAAGAAGCAACAACTAGAGAATTATCTCTATATGAAACAATAAGCAAAGGAAAAGAACTAGAGTTCAAAAACCTAATCGAAGACCTAACCAAAGCTAGTGAATCATTATCACTAACTGAATTAATAGATGAAATTTTAGAAAAAACCGGCATCAAAAAAGAACTATCAACATCCAAATTACTCGAAGATGAAATAAGACTAGAGAACCTAAATGAGTTCAAAGGTGTAACCAAAAGTTATGAAGAAGAATACGGAACTGCCTCACTCGGAGACTTCCTAGACGAAATCTCATTAGTAAGTGACATGTCCGAACACCAAGATAGTTCAAATAGAGTAAGCCTAATGACAGTCCATTCTGTTAAAGGACTAGAATTTGATTATGTCTTCATTGTCGGTATGGAAGAAGGAATATTCCCTCACTATAATGCTATTAATGATGGAAGTAATTCCGCTATTGAAGAAGAAAGAAGACTATGTTATGTCGCTATAACAAGAGCCAAAAAAGAATTATATATAACATCAGCAGATACCAGAATGTTATTTGGTAATCCAATGAGAAATCAACCTAGTAGATTTATTGATGAAATAGATAAAGAATATATCGATAAAGAAAGACCAAAAAAACTAGAAAAAATAATAACTAAAGTAAGAAAGACTGTCGATAAAAATGCCACTTACGAAGTAGGAGAACATATCTCTCATACCGAGTTTGGAGAAGGAATAGTAATAAGTGTTGATAAATCCATCATAACTGTAGCCTTTCCACATCCATTTGGTATAAGAAAACTAATGAAAGGCCATCCAAACATAACCAAATTATAAAAAAGAAAAGAGGAGTAGTTATGAAAAAAACACTACTAGGTTTTACCATAGTATTACTATTAATGATATCAGAAATACTAATACTAAATAACGATATAGCATCACTAAAAGCATCAAATAAGATATTACAAGAGGACCTAAAAGATAAGAAAAATATAAGTACTTTAAAAGAAGAAAAAGAAGACTTAAATACCTCAGTATCCAATTTACTCGCAGTCTCTACCTTCAGTGATGAAGATATAGAAGAAATAATGACTAGTGAAAAAACAATCTCAAAAGATCTTGAAGACAATATAACATCACTAGAAAATACCATCATAGATTTAGAAGATAAACTATCAAGTCTTCAAAAAGAATACTATAAATTAGTCAAAGAAAATGCTGAAAAAAATAGTTTCTATATTTCAAATGTACCCTTTATCAATCAGTATCCTAACTACCCGACCGGTTGTGAATCAGTAGCCATAACCATTCTTCTAAATTACTATGGAGTAGCAGTAACACCAGATGATATCATAAACAAATTACCAAAGGGAAGTGTTCCTATAACCAAAGATGGTAAACTATATGGAGGCAATCCTGAGGTAGAGTTTATAGGTAATCCCTATAGTTTAAATGCTTACGGAGTATATGAAAAACCAATTGCTAATGTTGCTAGCCAATATAAAAGTGGTATCAAAATAGCAACAGGAACCAGTTTTGAAAAAATACTAGAAGTAGTAAAAACCGGCAAACCAGTTATGGTGTGGACCTCCATGTCACTAGCAGTCCCATATATATCACAGTCTTGGATATATGAACCAACAGGAGAAACAATTTACTGGAAGGCCAATGAGCATGCTGTAGTAATAATAGGTTATACCGAAGATAAAGTCATAATATCTGATCCAATAGATGGTAAAGCCAAATACCAATCAAAAAGTATCTTCAAAGAAAGATATAACTATTATGGAAAGAAGGCGTTATATTACTAATGAAAAAGAAGAAAGTAAACAAAATATTACCACCTATCATCATAATAATAACCCTAATAATATTTAGCCTTCTAGTATATACCATATATCAAAAAATAAATTTAAGTAACAAAAATAAAGAACTAAATAACTATCTAAAAGAACATCAAGAATTAACTGAAGAGATAGAAGAACTAAAAAACATTAAAGAAAATTATGAATTAATCAAAGAAAATAATCAAAATTTAGAAAAACAAAAACAAGACTTAGAAGATAAAATAACTACTCTAAATACAAAAATAAATAAAGTAAAGAAAGATATAGATAAATTAAAATAGTATCTATTTCTTTTTTTATAACATATAATACAGTAGGAGGTATCTATGGATTATAGTATTTTAGTAAATAAAGATAATCCCCTGCCAAGAGCATACATACCAAATACATTAGAAAATGCTCATAGTGAATATAAAGAAAACATATTACTAGATAATAAAGCCCTAGAAGCATTTCAAGAACTAAAAAAAGAAGCTTTAAGATATGGATATCATATTGATATAGTAAGTGGCTATCGAGACTATGATTATCAAGAAAAAATATATAATAAATTACTAGAAGAAAAAGGATTTACCTATGCCATAACAAGAATAGCATCTCCAGGTAAGAGTGAACATCAAACAGGATTAGCTTTAGATTTTTGTATATATAAAGATGGAAAATGTTATATAGAACATGATGTTGAAGATAAAATAGAAACTAAATGGATACATCAAAATAGTCATAGATATGGTTTTATCATAAGATATCCCGAAGGAAAAGAAGATATAACCAAATATAGTTATGAACCATGGCATTTAAGATATGTAGGAAATATAGCTAGTAATATCTATAACAATAACCTAACACTAGAAGAATATAAAGATAAAGAGTCTATTAAATAGATTCTTTTTCAGTATCGTCTCACACTATGTTGTTCGCCGTTTTCTAATGCCCAAGGTCATTAGAAAAAAGTTTTGAGCTTGTCATCTCAAAACTGTAGTTATTTAAAAGTATAAGTAAGTTCATAAAATATAAATTTATTTAGGATTTCTATTTGACCATATTAACATTCCTACAATAACTACATCCAATAGAATTAAAAGTGTTGTAATCAAATCAGAAGAACAAACCTTTACTATAATCCCTGCAAAAATTAAACCTACAATAATAAATTTAATTGGATACCATATATTTAGTACTTTATTCCTCCTTAATTTACCAACTGCAGTTAATCGCTCGTTAAGCCATTGCTGATTATAAGCAATATCTTTAGATGGATTAGTTTGAATAAATAAATCATAAAAAATAGTAATTAATATTACACTTATCCAATTAGTATGTTGTTTTCTTTTGCTTTTCATATAAAATATCAACTTCTTTCTTCTCTTAAATTATCAATTCACTCCTCATTATAATAATAGCATAAACTTTTATAAATTTCAACAAACATTTATAAAATTATTGGGATAAATAATGTAATACAAGTTTTAACAACACTCTAGTATGTATATATAACAATATAAGTACATAATAATTAACTTATATATAATAAATATGGTTGATAAAAAATAATATAAACATATTGACATCTTTTAGTAATAGTGATATTATTTAAATATATGAATATATATTCATATATAATAAGGAGAAATAATATGATAGATAATGTAGATATAAATAAAATACAAAAAGAATTACTTGAAGAAGATACAATTATTGATATAGCAGAACTATTCAAAGTATTTGCAGATTCAACAAGAGTAAAAATAATAAATGTCTTATTAGAAAATAAATTATGTGTTAGCGATATAGCAATACTAGTTGGAGGAACACAATCTGCCATTTCACATCAACTAAGAATACTAAAATCAGCAAAATTAGTAAAATATACCAAAATAGGAAAAACAGTCTACTACGAACTAAGTGATGACCATGTGAAAAAACTATTTAATATTGGAAAGGAACATATAAATGAAATATAAATATAATATCAAAAATCTAGACTGTGCTAATTGTGCTAAAACCATTGAAAATAAATTAAATGAAGATAAAAATATCAAAAAAGCAATCGTTAATTTTAATTCATCAACAGTAACAGTGGAGACAGACTTAAAAGATGCTTTTACTTATATAAAAAAAATAGTAAGTGAAATAGAACCAGATGCTATTTTAAGTGAAGATAAAATAAAAGAAAATAAAAATATAGATATCTATAGAATAGTACTAGGAGGATTAATAGGATTACTTGGAATAGTATTAAAATTACCAAACTATTTAAATACTATCTTAATAATAGTAGCCTACATAATCCTAATATATAAAACACTATTAACCGCTATTAAACAATTAAGAAAGAAAGTAATAAATGAAAACTTCCTAGTAACAATATCTGCTCTCGGTGCTTTTGCACTAGGAGATTCTCATGAAGGATTAATGGTCCTATTCTTATATGATTTAGGAAAAGTATTAGAAAGCATGGCTGTAAATAAAAGTCGTAACTCAGTAGCCGAACTTATGGATATCAAAGAAGAAACATCAAATCTAAAAGAAAAAAATAAAATAATAGTAGTTCCAACAACCGAAATAAAAGTCGGAGATATAATCGTAGTCAAAGAAGGAGAAAGAGTACCACTAGATGGAACCATAGTAAAAGGTTCTTCCATGTTAGATACAAGTGCTCTAACCGGAGAATCACTTCCAATATCAGTAAAAGTTGGTGATAATATCCTATCAGGAAGTATAAATAAAGGAGGTTTACTAGAAGTAAAAGTAACATCAATTTATAAAGATTCAACAGTAAATAAAATATTAGAATTAGTAGAAACTGCTACCGAAAGAAAGACCAAAACCGAAAAAGTAGTATCCAAATACTCATCTAAATATACATTAGGAGTAATTATAATCGCCCTTCTAACCGCAACCTTATTACCACTATTTACAAATCTAACATATAGTGAAAGTATCTATAAAGGATTAACAATACTAGTAATATCTTGTCCATGTGCTATAGCCATATCAATACCATTATCATATTTTTCAGGTATTGGAGCATCATCTAGAGAAGGAATACTAGTAAAAGGAAGTAATTATCTAGATAGTATCAAAAATATCAAAGAAATAGCTTTTGATAAAACAGGAACTATCACAACAGGGGAGTTCTATATATCAAAAATAAATATCCATAATAAAGAATATACTGAAGATAAAATAATGGAAATTTTTGCTAAAGGAGAATCACTTTCAAATCATCCTATTGCCAAATCAGTATTAAAAAAATATAATAAAGAAGTATCACATAATGATATCAAAGATTTCAAAGAAGTATCAGGGAAAGGAATAGAATTTACTTATAAAAAAGATAAAGTAAAAATAGGAAACCCTAAATACTGTGCTATCAAAGAAGAAAGTAGTAATATATATCTAACAATAAATAATAGTCTAGTTGCAGATATTGAAATAAAAGATGAAATAAAAAGTACTGCTAAAGCAACAATAACTAAATTAAAAAATATGGGTATAAAAGTTCATATGTTTACTGGAGACTCTAAAGAAAAAACACTAGAAATATCTAAAGAATTAAATATAGAAGATGTAAATTATAGTATGTTACCAAGTGATAAATATAATTATTTAGAAAAACTAATAAATAATAAAAAAGAAAATACAATCGTAGCTTTTGTAGGTGATGGAATAAATGATGCACCAGTATTAAAATTAGCAGACTTAGGCATCTCAATGGGAGCCCTAGGAACAGACTCTGCTATCGAAGCATCAGACATAGTAATAATGAATGATAACCTAGATAAAATAATAACTGCTATAAACATATCTAAGAAAACAGGAAAGATAATAAATCAAAATCTAATCTTTGCTATAGGCATAAAACTATTAGTACTAATCTTAACTCTACTAGGAGTATCAACAATGCTAGAGGCTGTCTTTGCTGATGTAGGAGTAACAGTATTATGTATTCTAAATACTCTAAGATTATTAAAGAATAATAAATAACTATTTGACAGCAAAAATGAGTAAAATCATATATCATAAGGAATTACTCATTTTTTAATTGTTGTGATTTCATTAAAATAACTAGTTGTAATAAATAAAAAAATAATATATAATTATATTATAAATAGGAGGATATATGAATATAGTAATAGCCATAATTTTTATATCGGTAATAGGAACACTTTTACATTTTATGTATGACTGGTCAGGACATAATAAAGTAGTATCCCTTTTTGCCGCAGTTAATGAAAGTACTTGGGAACATATCAAAATAGCCTTAACACCAACCTTTATATGGACATTATATGATGGAGCAGTATATGGCCTTAATCCCAATTACTTTGAAGCCAAAACCTTAAGTATATTAGTAATAATAGTACTAATACCATTACTATTTTATGCCTATCAATTAATAACCAAAAAAGCCATATTACCAATAGATATCACAATATTCTATTTAACTATTATTATAAGTAATCTAGTATTTAATTATGTAATAAATATGGAAGCATTACATTTCTTCTATACATACATATCAGTAATAGTATTATTTATAATATTCGGTTCCTATATGGTATTAACATTATTACCAATAAAAAACTTCTTATTCAAAGATCCAATAACCAAAAGATATGGAATAAGAGGACATTCTCATCATGAACATAAAGAAAAATAATCAAAATATGTTTTAATAACATATTTTTTTTGGTATAATAATAATGGAAAGTTAGAAGTGAAAAAATGAGAAATATATATGATTTAACAATAAAAGAATTAGAAGACTATTTCATATCAATAAATGAAAAAAAATTTAGAGCAGTTCAAGTATATGAAGCCCTATATAAAAGAAGAATAAAATCATTTGATGATATGACCAATATAAGTAAAGAAGTAAGAGAAAAACTAAAACAAGTTTTCTCTTTCTATAAAATAAAAATGTTAATAAAACAGCAAGGCAAGAATGTCAATAAATATCTATTTGAATTAGAAGATGGAAACAAGATAGAATCCGTATTAATGTTTCACGATTACGGAACAAGTATCTGCGTATCATCTCAAGTAGGTTGTAATATGACTTGTGCTTTTTGTGAAAGCGGAAGATTAAAAAAAGTAAGAAATCTATTAGCTTATGAAATAGTACAGCAAATACTTCAAATAGAAGAAGACATAAATAAAAGAATAACTCATGTAGTATTAATGGGAATAGGAGAACCTTTTGATAACTATGATAATGTTTTAAGATTTGTAAAAATAATAAACTGTGGTAAAGGAATCGATATCGGTTCAAGACATATAACCATATCAACATGTGGAGTAATCCCTGGTATAAAGAAGTTTATGAATGAAGAAGGTCAAGTAAACCTAGCCATAAGCTTACATGCTCCTAATGACACCCTTAGAAGTAGAATAATGCCTATCAATAAAGCATATCCTTTAAATGAATTAATGGAAACAATAAAAGAATATATAAATAAGACAAATCGTAGAGTAACCTTTGAATATATAATGCTTGATAATGTAAATGATAGCGAAGAAAATGCTAAAGAATTAGCCTTATTATTAAAAGGAATAAATTGCTATGTTAATCTAATACCATATAATGAAACAGAAAATATTGAATTTAAACGAACAAAAGAGTGGAAAATTATGAAGTTTTATGATATACTAAAGAAAAATAAGATAAATGTAACAATAAGAAAAGAATTTGGAGGTTCAGTTGATGCCGCATGTGGTCAACTAAGAGCCAATAATTAAGAGGAAGTGAAATAATGCAAACATTTTATATGACAGATGCCGGAAAAGTAAGAACACATAATGAAGATAGTGTAATAATAGTTGGCAATAAAAATAATGAATTCATTCTCGCAGTAGCAGATGGAATGGGTGGACATAAAGCTGGAGAAATAGCTTCAAATATAGCAATAGAACATATTGTTCAAAGTTTCGAAAGTATGGAAACAATAGGAAAAAAAGAAGAAGGAATAGATTGGTTAAGAAAAATAGTAAAAGAAATAAATGAAAAAATATTTGAATATACCTCTATTCATCCAGAAAGTAAAGGAATGGGAACAACTCTAGTAATAGCCATCAAAACAGATGACTATATCCTTTATGGAAATATAGGAGATTCATCAGGATATGTAGTAAAAAATGAAAAATTACATAAAGTAACCAAAGATCATACCCTAGTAAATTTATTAGTCTCAACCGGAGAACTAACTCCTGAACAAGCAAAGTTTCATCCAAGAAAGAACTTGCTTACAAGAGCACTAGGAGCTAATGATCCAATCGAAATAGATATCTTCGATATCGATAATACCATAAACGGTTTATTCCTATGTAGTGATGGATTAACTAATATGGTAACAGATGAACAAATAGAAAAAGTATTAAATAGTAAATCTTCAATCGAAGAACAAGTAGAAAAATTAATAAAAAAGAGTAATATAAGAGGCGGAACAGATAACATATCAATAGCTTATCTGAAGAAGGAAAGTGGTGATAAGTAATGCTAACTAAAGGTCAAAAAATAAATGATCGTTATGAAATAATAAAAACCATCGGTGAAGGAGGAATGGCCAACGTCTATCTAGCAGAAGATACCATTCTTGAAAGAAAAGTAGCTATAAAAGTTTTAAGAGGTGATCTTTCAAACGATGAAAAATTTATTCGTCGTTTCAAAAGAGAAGCCTTATCAGTATCAAACCTATCACATCCAAATATCGTTGAAGTATATGATGTTGGAGAAGAAGATGGAAACTATTATATTGTAATGGAATATATCGAAGGAAAGACATTAAAACAATTACTTCAAAAAAGAGGGGCCTTAACCCTAACAGAAGTAATAGATATAATGAGTCAGTTAACAGATGGTTTAGCTCACGCTCATGAAGCCTATATAATTCATAGAGATATAAAACCACAAAATATAATGATTGAAGATAATGGTCGTATCAAAATAACCGACTTCGGAATAGCAATGGCTTTAAATTCAACCCAATTAACTCAAACAAACTCAGTAATGGGTTCAGTCCACTATCTACCACCGGAGCAGGCTAACGGTAAGGGATCAACAGTAAAAAGTGATATATATTCATTAGGAATATTAATGTATGAGTTATTAACCGGTTCCGTACCATTCAAAGGAGATACTGCTGTTGAAATAGCCTTAAAACACATGAAAGAAAAAATTCCTAGTGTTAGAAAGCAAAACCCAACAATACCACAATCAGTAGAAAATATAATTCTAAAAGCAACTGCTAAAAATCCAAAAAATAGATATGACTCTGCAAGAGAAATGTATAATGATTTACAAACTGCTTTAGAAAGAGATAACGAAAAAAGATTAGTATATGAATATCCTGAAAATGATTTAGAGGAAACCAAAGTAATAGCTCCTATACCAAAAGAACCAAAGAAGCCCGTCGTAGATAAACCTCTTGATAAAGAAGAAACTACTGAAACAGATGATTCAATATTAAAAGAAAAAGACGAAAAAAATAAACTACCAATTATATTGGCAGGTATATTATTAGCCTTTCTAATAGTATTAGCGGTAGTATATCTACTAATAAGTAATCATGATGTTAAAGAAGTAAAAGTACCAGATGTAACAGGTCTTACTTTAGAAGAAGCCATAAAGAAAGTAGAAAAACAAGGTTTAAAATATACTACAAAAGATGAAGAAAATGCTGATATTGAAGAAGGAAAGGTAATAAGAACAGAACCAAAAGCTGGTTCAACAAAAACCAAAGGAAGTACTATTACAATAGTAGAATCTTCTGGTAAAGAATACCTATTATTAGAAGACTATACTGGTAAAAATTATTATGAAATAAAAGCAAAACTAGAATTAAAAGGTATCAAAGTAGAAATGAAAACCAAAGAAGTAGAAAATACATCTGATTATAAAGACAAAGAAGAGCAAATAATAGATCAAGAACCAAAATTTGATAAAGAAAAAGAAACAAAATTATATGCTAATGATTCAGTAATACTATACATACCAGAAGTAGATGTATATCCAGATATGGTTAAAGAAAAATGGACTTTATCAAAGGTACAAGATTTTGCTAAAGAAAATAATTTAACGTTAGATATAACATATAAAGAAACAACAGATGTAGAAGAAAACATCGTATTATCACAAGGTAGAGATCCTGGAGATCCAATTTATAATGGTTATACTTTAAAAATAACTATATCAAAGAAACCAGAAGATAAAACAGAACCAACAGATTCATTAATGCCAAAAGATGATAAAAAAGATAAAAAAACAGAATAGGAATAAAATATGGAAGGTATAATAATCAAAAACGAAAGTAATAATTATACAGTAAGAACAAATAAGGGGATAAATATCTGCAAGCCAAGAGGAAAGTTTAGACTAGATAAAATAACTCCTCTAGTAGGAGATAAAGTAATAATAGATGATATAAATAATTACTTACTAGAAATAAAACCTAGAAAAAACTCCCTAATAAGACCTCAAATAGCTAATGTTGATATAGCATTAATTGTAACATCAGTAAAAGAGCCTAACTTTGATAGTAACTTGTTAGATAAACTACTAACAATAATATCTTATAATAATATAGAACCAATAATATGCTTAACAAAGACAGACTTACTAAATGAAGAGGAAGAAAAAAGTATTAAAGAGATATTTAACTACTATCAAAGTATTGGTTACATAGTAGTAACAAATAATGATATCAAAGAAATAAAAAAACTAATTGCAGGTAAAATAGTAGTCTTTGCTGGTCAATCAGGAGCAGGCAAATCATCTCTATTAAATAAACTAGATAAAAATCTAAATCTAGAAACAAATGAAATATCCAAGGCTCTAGGTCGTGGAAAACATACAACAAGATGTACAACTTTATATGATATCGATTCATCTTTAGTCGCAGACACCCCTGGTTTCTCATCAGTAGATTTCCGTGGAATGACTAAAATAGATATCCGTGATAATATGAAAGATATGTTTGATAACTTACATAATTGTAAGTATAAAGATTGTATGCATATCAAAGAAGATGACTGTGAAGTAAAGAGACTAGTAGAACAAAATAAAATATTATTATCTAGATATAACAATTATAAATCATTTATAGGAGGTCAAAAATGAAAATATCAGTATCGATACTAAATGCCAAAGATAAAAAAGAAACAATAAAAATATTAAATAACACTGATATATCATATTTTCATATCGATGTAATGGATGGTAATTTTGTTAAACAAATATCTATACCAGTAGAAGAAACATTAGAACTATCTAAAGTATCAGAAAAAAAACTAGATATTCACCTAATGCATAGTAGACCTCTATCATATATCGAACAAATAAAAGACTTAAAAAATATTGAATATATAACAATTCATTTAGAAATAGAAGAGAATATTCAAAATATATTAAACAAAATAAAAGAATATGGTTTTAAAAGAGGAATATCTATTAAGCCAAATACTGACATAAATAAGTTAATACCATATTTAGATAATATCGATTTAATATTAATAATGACTGTCGAACCAGGTCAAGGTGGCCAACCATTCCTAGAAAACAGTCCAAATAGAATAAAAGAAATAAAGAACTTAATAAAAGATAAAAATATTTTACTAGAAGTAGATGGTGGTATCAATGATAAAACCATAAACTTAGTAAATACTGCTGACATAGCAGTAGTAGGTTCATACATAACTACTAGTGATAACATGATAGAAAAAGTAAAAACACTAGTATAAATATAGCTCCTCTCTTTATAATAAATAAAGAAAGGAGCTTTTAATATGAATAATGAAAATAAAAAGGAACCAAGTAAAGAAATAATTGAGGAAGAATATCGACTAGGTAAAGAATACTATAACAAACTATTAAAAGAAATGCCAAAAGATAAAGAAAAGTATGACTAGAAAATAGTCATATTTTTTTATAAACACTGGTAATTATAATTACAATATGATATAATAAAATAAAAGAAAGTAAGGAGATGAACAAAAGCAAATGAAAGAAGATAAAAGTAAAAATGTTATAATCATAATGCTAACAATAATTATAATTTTATTATTAATAATTCTTACATTAGTATTAACTGGTAAAGTAAATGTAAATAATAAAAATGACAAATTAGACAATAAAAATGATGTAATAGAAAATAATAATACTGAAGTAAACTGGACTGATAAATTATTATCTTATAATATATCAGAAATAAAATTATCTAGAAAAAGAAATACTCAGTTAGGAGACTCTCAAGATATAGATAAAGAAGTAACTTTATCTAAAGAAGAACTTAAACAAATACTAGATAAAATAAGTACAAATAAATTAGTAAAAACATATAGTCTAGGAAGAGGTGGACAAGATAGAGATCACTTAACTGTATCTTATCAAATAAATAATCAAAATTATACTTTTGAAGTATTGGCAGGTTCAATAGTATTAGATTCTGCTGATGAAGAAATAAAAAATATTTTTAATAATAGTAACTATGAAGAAAGAAATACAGAATATAAAAATCAAGCAGGTGCCTTCTATTACTATTCAATAGAAGAATATAATGAAAGCATATTTGATGAATATTTTAAATAGAATGACTAGTAACTAGTCTTCTTTTTATTTATCAACAACTTCTGTGGACAAATAAAAAAATGGATATAAATCCATTTCATTAAGCAGCTTTCTTGTTATTCTTCTTCATAGTTCTAGCTTCACTAACACTAGTCTTAATTTTTTTACCATCTTTATCAGTAACAGTAGTAAAGTTAACTTTTTGAGTACTTTTAGTTATTTTTAAACAGTTAGGTCTATTATTTACAGATCTAGTTTTTTTAGTTGTTACTTTCTTCATCGTATTCCCTCCTCATCAGTTCGTAATTAACTTTACCATAAAATTGCCTTTTAGTCAACAATTATTTATTATTTTACTATTTCTTAGTATCATTTTTAATAAATTCCCTTAATATTTTAGTAATAGCCCTTTTTTCAATTCTTGAAACATAACTTCTAGATATACCCAAATTTTTAGCAATTTCCTTCTGTGTTATTTCATCGCTATTATCAAGCCCATACCTTTTAGTAAGAACATCCCTCTCCCTAGGAGTAAGAATATTCATATATTCTTTTAATAATTTAATATTATCATTTTTATATATTTCTTCATTAAAATCAGGATCTTCAGTTTTTAAAACATCAAGTATTGTAACCTCATTTCCTTCCTTATCATAACTAATACCATCATAAATACTAACATTCTTAGAATTCTTTTTATCTGCTCTAAAATGCATAAGAATTTCATTTTCTGCACATTTAGCAATATAAGTAGTAAGTCTTACATTCTTGTTAGGAGAAAAACTATCAATACCCTTAATAAGTCCAACAGTTCCTATTCCAATAAGATCATCAACATCATTATAAGTAGATTCAAATTTTTTAACAATATGTGCTACTAGTCTAAGATTATGTTCAATAAGTTTACTTCTAGCCTCCTTATCTCCATTTATCATTCTTTCTATATATTTTTCCTCTTCTTCTTTAGATAAAGGATCAGGAAAAACATTATTAGAGTAAGCACCACTAAAAAAAGTAAGGTTACCAAATAAAAGATTAAATAAATTAAATAACATCATACCACCTATTAAATAATATAAAAATAAACATTTAATTATACCAAAATATATGATACAATATAAATATATATTAAATAAGAGGTATAACAATGAAGAAAAAAATAAAAAGTGAACAAAATATAATAATAATAATGGATGCAATCAAAAAAATAATGACCATATTTCTTGGTCCATTCTTAACAGCTTACTTTATAAGTACATCTACTAATAGTATATTAAATATAGCTATATACTATATATTTACATATGCAACAATGGCATTAAGCACTTTAGTAGTAGCAGCCCTAGCAGAAAAAAGAAATAGAATTAAAATATTTAGAATAGGAATAATATTAAACTTTATTTATATTTTAATAATAATATTATTAAAAGAAAAAATAATAAATTATTTACCAATCATATCAATACTATATGGTATATCAGCAAGTTGTTATTATTTTCCATATAATTTATTCATTATAAATAAAGTAAAAAATACCGAAAGAACAAACTACATGGTAAAATTATTTATAACCATATCAGTAGTAGGTATTCTATTTCCAATAATTTTCGGTAGTATAATAACTATAACCAATTATATATTAACAGCAGTTATAGTATTATTTATATCACTTATCCAAATAATATTATCTTTTTTCATAACTGATAATCATAATGGAGATTTAGAAGAGTACAATTTAAAAAAAGCTTGGCTAGAACTCAAAAAGAATAAACAAGTAATAAATTGCTTAGCAGGAGAATTCTTTATTGGTATGAATATTTGTAATGGTGCTTTAGAAACAGTAATGGTAATTTTAATATTAAATTCCTTTAAAACAAATATCAATCTAGGAATAATAACCTCCATAGCAACATTATTATCAATATTAGTAGTAAAAATATATGGTTTAATTTATAATAAAAGAGATGATAAAAAAGTAATAATAATATCAAGTATAATACCAGTAATATCTTTAATAATATTTTTAATATTAAAAACAAATACTACAGTAATAATATATAAATTTAGTTATGTAATATTTGCAGAAATACTATCTTTAGTTAGAAAAATTAAAATATTTAATTTATCTAATAGCAAAATAGTAAATAAAAGTAATCAATGTGAATTTAATGCCATAAGAGAAGTAACATTAAATGTTGGAAGAGTTACAGGTTATACTCTCCTCCTACTAGCGGGTTTAACTCAAAGTGCGGTAGTATTAAATATAGTTACTATAATTTTAACTTTATCCCTTTTAGTTATGAGCATAAATTTAACTAAAGTAAAGAAAAATAACCATTAACTTTCAATAATAAAAAAAATATAGTATAATATTTATAGCGAGGTGAATTATATATGAATTATTTTTATCCAGATGTTTATCAAAAAAGTATCTATACCATCAATTACGATAAATTAAAAGAAAATGGTATAAAATGTTTACTTTTTGATTTAGATAATACTTGTGTACCATATGTAGATAAAAAACCAACTAAAAAATTAAAAAATCATTTTGATAAACTAAAAGATTCAGGTTTTACAGTAATAATATTTTCTAATTCACCAAGAAATAGACTAGAACCATTTAAAAAATATTTAAATATTGATTGTTGCCCATCTGCTAGAAAACCAAGAAAAGCAAAATTCATAAAAGTATTAAAAGAATACAAATTAGACTTATCTGAAGTAGCAATTATTGGAGATCAATTAGTAACAGATATCTATGGTGGTAATAGAGTAGGTATAACAACAGTATTAGTAAATCCAATGTCTGATATTGATATGCCATTTACTAAAATACATCGTTATATAGAAAGAAAAGAAATAAATAAAATGAATAAAAAAGGAATATTTAAAGTAGGAGAATATTATGATTAAGAAGTGTACAGGATGTGGCATTACTCTTCAAACAGAAGATATAAATAAAGAAGGATATACCGAAAATATAGATAATGAACTATGTTTAAGATGCTTTAAATTAAAAAATTATGGTGAATATAAAGCCGTAACATTAAATAATAAAGACTATACTGATATTTTAAATAGTATCCCTAAAGATGCGTTAGTAGTCTATTTAACATCATTATTAAATATTAATTTAGAATATATAAATAAATTTAATAATGTAATATTAGTATTAACCAAAAAAGATTTATTACCAAAATCAGTTCAGGACTATAAATTAATAAATTATGTATCTAATATAACTAATAACTATCTAGATATTGAAATAATAAGTTCAATAAAAAATTACAATCTAGATAGCTTATTAAACAAAATAAAAAAATATAATAAAAGTAATAAAGAAATATACTTTGTAGGAATGACTAATTCAGGTAAATCAACTCTAATAAATAAACTAATAAAAAACTATACCGACAAACAACTAGAAGTAACAACTAGTCTATATCCTTCAACGACCCTAAATAAAATAGAAATAAACTTAGATAATTTAAAAATAATAGATACACCGGGCTTATTAAATGAAGGTAGTATTCTAAATAGTCTATCTCTAAAAGAAATAAAAAAAATAACTCCTAAAAAAGAGATAAAACCAAGAAGTTATCAGTTAAAAGGAAAAGGTTCTCTAGTAATTGAAGACTATATTAGATTAGATTATTATACAGATAATAATATTACTATATATATAGCTAATAACTTAAATATAACAAAAATGACTCATAATAATCCAAAATTAAAAGAATGTAAAAAAATAACATTCAATCTAGAAAAAGATAAAGACATCGTAATTGAAGATTTATGTTTCATAAAGTTTACTAAAAAAGGAAAAGTTGATATATATACTAAATATGATATCAATATATATGAAAGAAATAATTTAATATAAAAGGAGTTAGCAGTATGAAGAAAATAAAAGAATATCTTTTAAAAGATAGAACACCCTTCGCTGAAGGTTTATCTTTTAAGAAAATGTTTTTAATCTTTGTCATTTTTAGTTTCTTAGGTTGTCTTTATGAAGATATACTGTTTATGACTAAGAATTATATCAATTATGGAATACTAGATTATTCCACTAAAAGAGGGCTATTATATTTAGAATTATCTCCAATATATGGATGGGGAGCATGTATCATGGTATATATTCTTGCTAGAAAGCCGAGGCAAAAATTAGATTATTTCTTAATAGGTTCTTTAATAGGAGGAGCCTTCGAATATCTAATAAGCTTCTTGCAGGAGGCCTTTACTGGAACAACATCATGGGATTATTCAACATATCTATTAAATATAAATGGCAGAACAACTTTACCATATATGTTATTCTGGGGTTTATTATGTTATATACTAATGGTTAAAATATATCCCTTTGTATCAAACAAAATAGAAAAGATACCATATAATTTAGGAAATCTAATTTATTACATTCTATTAGTAGTAATAACAATAGATATGTTTATATCATTTAGTGCATGTATAAGAATGGGACTAAGACATGAAGGCTATAAACCACTGACAGGATATGGTGAGTTTTTAGATAAAGTATATAATGATGAAAGAATGAAGAAAAGTTATACGAATATGGTGGTAAGATGACAACAATAATAAGTTTTTTATTAATAATTTATTCACTATTCTTGTTAGTATATAGTTTCTTTGTAATGACAAGAAATAACAATAGTCCCAAGAAGTCAGATACAGTAACTAATAAATATTGTATTTTAATACCTGCACGTAACGAATCTCAAGTAATAGAACAACTTCTAATTAGTATTGAAAAGCAAACTAAAAAAATAAATTCCAAAGATGTCTATATAATTGTAGAATCAAAAGAAGATCCTACAGTAGAAATAGTCAAAAAACATAATATGAATATCATCTATCGAAAAGATTTAACTAAAAAAAGAAAAGGCTATGCCTTAGATGATGCTATTAAAGAAATATTATCAAAAAATAAAAAATATGATGCCTATTTTATCTTTGATGCCGATAATATCTTAGATAAAAACTATATCAAAGAAATGATAAATAGTATTGAAGAAGGTTATGATATTGGCATAAGTTATCGTAATACTAAAAATAGTTCTACCTTAGTAGCAGCCTCTTCTGCCTTAACCTTTTCTATGATAAATACAATTGGTAATCAATTAAAAAGTAAATATACCAATAATTTAACCATATCAGGAACAGGATATTATATCAAAGGTTCTTTAGTGGAAGATTGGCAAGGTTTCCCTTTTAATACCTTAACTGAAGATTATGAATTAACTCTATATAGTACTTTGAATAACTTAACTACAACCTATAATGAGAAAGCTATCTTTTATGATGAACAACCAGATAGTTTTAAAGTATCTATGAAACAAAGAACAAGATGGGTAAAAGGTTATTTTGAAGCTCGTAAAATATATATCAAAGAAATTAGAAGAAGTCTAGATTATAAAGATAAAAACTATGGTTCAAAAATAAGTACCGTAATAGGAGTACAACCACTAATATACCTTTTAATAGGAGTTCTTTTATTAATAGTAAGTTCATTAACAATAAATGATATTACAGCATTTATAAAAACTTTAGTAGTAGTCTTATTACTAATCTACTTAGAATTAGCGGGTATAACCTATATAATAATTAAAAGTGAAAAAAATAAATTAAATTTAAATGTATCAAAAACAAAATTAACATTATATAACCCATTATTTTTATTAAGCTATATCTTATGCCTTATGATATCAATATTTAAAAGAAATTTAGGTTGGGAAGAAATAAAGCATAACAAAAAATTAGCAGACTAATTCAAAAATTATTCTAGATAAAAAGTGATATTTCTATTTACTTTTTATCTTTTTTATATTATAATTTATTTATAATAAGGAGGGGCCTAATATGAAATATTTTACAAAAGAAGAGTTAGAGGATATAACGAATGAGTTATTACAAGAACCTACTCGTGAGACATTAAAAAATCTTAATAACAAATATAATAAAGAAGAAAAAGTAGAGTTACCTGTTCAGGAGTCTGTATTTAATCCACCTAAAGAAAGTGTAGCAAATAGCATGCCTAGTTTTGAAGTTCCAACATTTAATTCAGGAGCATTCAATATGCCAAAAGAGGAACTAGTAAATACAGAAAGTATTCCTGTAAGTACTCCAAGTTTTGAAGTACCAGCATTTAATGCTCCAAGTAGTCCTGCTGTAGAAGTAACACCTCAAATGTCAACACCAGAACCAGTAGAAGTATCAAGCCAAAAAGGACAAGTACCAAATAATTTAAATATTCCTAACATGAATCAAACTGAGGCTATGCCAAATTTACAAACAAATAACTTTGAAGTACCAACACCAGTTCTAGAACCAACTAATTATCAACCGATGGGAGAACAAATTCCTAAATTAGATAATCAAGTAGTAAATAATCAAAGTAATGAACCAGTAAACTTCAGTGGTAATTTGTATCAACAACCTACGCCAGAACCAACCAATCTAATGGATACAACAGATAATTTCAAAATAGATATAAATAGTACTCCAAACATGAATTCGGGAGTTAATACTAATTTAAATAGTAATCCATTCTTTGGTAATCCAGTAAATGAGTCTAATCAAGTAAATAATCCCATCCCAGTAGGAGGACAAAAAACAACTGGACCATCAATGTTTGGACAAATAATGCAAAATAATCAGTAGCAGATAAAAATGCTACTTTTCTTTTACCAAATTATAGACAAAGATAACTATATATGATAAACTATATGTGTCATTTAAATATGAAGAAAAACAATATTTTTTTTAAAGAAAGAAGTGTATAAAATGAATACTAAAACAATAAATATTCAAGTATTAGCCTTGCTAGGAGATGCTGTATTATCCTTATATATAAGAGAAAAATTATTAAAACAAGGTATCAATAATGCCAATAAATTAAATGCATCAGCAGTTCCTTATGTATCCGCTAAAGGACAAGTAAAAATATTAGATAAATTAACTAAAGATAACTTCTTAACTGAAGAAGAATTAGATATCGTAAAAAGAGGAAGAAATAACAAAAAAGAAAATCACCCCAAAAATACCGATATCATAACCTATAAATTATCTACTGGTTTTGAAGCCTTACTAGGAGACTTATACTTAAATAATAAAGATAGATTAAAAGAAATATTAGAGCAAATAGAGGTGAAATAATGCAAATATATGGAAAGAATGTAGCAAGAGAAAAATTACAAACAAAAGATAAAATAAAAAAAGTATATCTAAGTAATAAATTTAAAGATAATGAAATAATCACTCTAATCAAAAAAAGAAATATAAATCCTATTCTTCTAGATATGCGTGATTTAGATAAAATGTGTAAAGGTTTACATCAAGGTATAATATTAGAAGTAGAAGATGTTAAAACCTATTCACTAGAAGATATCATACCAAATATCGATAAAGAGTATCCACTAGTGGTCCTATTAGATCATATTGAAGACCCTCATAATTTTGGAGCCATCATAAGATCATGCGAAGCCTTTGGTGTAGATGCCATAATAATACCTAATGATCGTTCAGTAGATATAACAGGAACTGTTGTAAAAGCATCAGTAGGTACCATTGAAAAAGTAAAAATAATCAAAGTAACAAACCTAAATAATACCATCAAAAAATTAAAAGACTATGGTTATTGGGTTGTAGGTACTGATATGGAAGGAACAGTCTATACCGATATTGATTATAAAATGAAAACTGCTCTAATAATAGGAAATGAAGGTAAGGGAATAAGTAGATTAGTAAGTGAAAATTGCGACTACTTAGCCAAAATACCTATGAGTGGAACAGTAAATAGTTTAAATGCTTCTGTAGCTTGTGGCATCTTTCTAGCAGAAATAAATAGATCAAGAGGAGTATAATATGGATAATGATTATGAACTATTATATTTAGCTAAAGATGATGATCAAGTAAAAGACCTAATTTATCAAAAATATAAAAATCTAATTTATTATAAAGCCCGAAAATATTCACAAAGAAATAACACTAATAATGAGCTAGAGGACTATATAAGTGAAGGAACTTTAGCATTATATGAAACAATAGATAATTATCGCGATACTACTCCCTATAATATCTATTTAAATAGATGCCTAGATAATGCTTTAAAAAATACTTTTAGAAAAAATAATACCAAAAAGAGTAGAGTTCTAAATGAAGCAACATCACTTAATAGCACTGATTATCTAAATATATCCTCATATGATAAAAAGTATGACCCAGAACTACAAGTATTTGAAGAATATAACTATAATAAATTAAAGAAGACAATCATAAGTAAATTAACTTGGCAAGAAGAATTAGTTTTTAAATTAAAAGAACAAAACTATAAACCAAAAGAAATATCTGAAATAATAGATAATAATCAAAGAACTGTATATAATATAATTAATAGGATAAGAAAAAAAGTATCAAGTATAGTGTCAAATAAAAATAATTACTAACTATAATATTTACTTTTTTTCTTTTCTAATATATACTATAAGTGTAAAGGAGGCACAAGTATGAATAATAATTTTACCCCAGAAGAAAAATTAAGAATAATAGATTTACTAGCGGTTACTCAAAGTAAAGAAGAATTTTTAGATACAGTAAATAAATTACTATCTGAAGAATCAAAAAAAGAAACAATGCCTCCACAAGAAGAGAGTATACCATTACCTAAAGATACCAAAGCATTAGAGGATTCCCCTAAAGAAGAAACTTTATCAAGTACTCCAGGTGAAGCAAGTATTTATGATTCAAAATATACTAATTTAGTAAACCAAGATAAACTAACTCATCCTCGTGATGAAGTTCTAACCATGGATATACCAGAAGAACCTATAAATGAACTTGCGGTTACTTTTGATAAAGAACTTGATAATTCAGTTAAAGAAGATTCTAGCAAGGTAAAAGAAGAACCAAAAGAAGCAAACTACACAAGCCCAGACCTAGAAAACTTTATTCCTGAAGAGCAAGAGGAACATAAGGTACTAGAAAGAAAAATAAATAATCCCTGGGCCGACTCTGGTGCTAGAACCGTATCCCCTGGAGAACTAAATTTTTAATAAATATAAAGTGCTATCAATTAGCATTTTTTTCTTGTTTATAAATTTTAAAAAGTGTGGTATAATACCAAAGGAAAAGGAAGCAGTGATAATATGGATAAAATAATAATAAAAGGTGCTAGAGAAAATAATCTAAAAAATATAAATATAGAAATACCCAAAAATAAATTAGTAGTAATGACTGGTGTATCAGGCTCAGGAAAATCATCCCTTGCTTTTGATACAATTTATGCTGAAGGCCAAAGAAGATATGTTGAAAGTTTATCTGCTTATGCTAGACAATTCTTAGGTTCATCCGGTAAGCCTGATGTTGATGTCATCGAAGGTCTATCCCCAAGTATTTCTATTGACCAAAAAACCACTAACAAAAATCCCAGAAGTACTGTTGGAACCGTAACCGAAATATATGATTACCTAAGACTATTATTTGCTAGAGTAGGAGTTCCCCATTGTCCTAATCATCATATCCCTATTTCATCTCAGTCAATCGAAGAAATGACCAATAAAATCTTAGAACTAGAAGAAAATACCAAGATAATGGTTATGTCACCAGTAGTTAAAGGTGAAAAAGGAACTCAAAAAGATTTATTTGAAAAGCTAAGAAAAGAAGGATATATAAGAATAAAAGTAGATGGTGAAATAAAAGAACTAACAATCGATTTAGAATTAGAAAAAAATAAAAAACATAATGTATCAGTAATAATTGATAGACTAGTAATTAAAGATGGAATAAGAAGTAGACTATATTCATCACTAGAGACTGCTAGTAAATTAAGTCATGGTAAAGTAGTAATCGATGTTGTAGGTAAAGAAGAAATAATCATGAGTGAAGACTATGCTTGCCCATATTGTGATTATTCTCTTGAAGAACTAGAACCAAGAATCTTCTCTTTCAATGCTCCATATGGTTCATGTCCTGATTGTAAAGGATTAGGAGTAAAATATAAAATAGATGTTGACTTAGTAATACCAAATAAAGATATCTCTATTCTAGATGGTGCTATCAAACCAATAAATCTAGATGAAGAATCAAGTATTATGTATACTGAACTAACAACACTAGCAGACCACTATCATATTGATTTGAGTAAACCCGTTAAAGACCTAACCAAAGAAGAATTAAATTTAATATTATATGGTTCAACCGAACCTCTAACTTTTAATTATAAAGCCAAAAATGGAAATACTAGAAAGACAACAAGTTACTATGAAGGAATAATAACTAATCTTGAAAGAAGATATATCGAAACCAAAAGTACTTGGATAAGAGATTGGATTGAAGGCTATATGACAGAACTAGAGTGTCCTACTTGTCATGGTTCAAGACTAAAACCATCAGTATTAAATGTTCTAATAAATAACAAAAATATCTATGAAGTAACATGTTTGTCAATAGGAGATCTAAGAACATTTATAACTAATCTAAAATTAACAAAAGAACAAAAAGAAATATCTGAAATAGTAGTAAAAGAAATAGATTCAAGATTAAACTTCTTAATAAATGTTGGTCTATCATATCTAACACTATCAAGAGAAGCTGGCACCTTATCCGGTGGTGAAAGCCAAAGAATAAGATTAGCTACTCAAATAGGTTCAAGATTAACAGGAGTCTTATATGTCTTAGATGAACCAAGTATAGGTTTACATCAAAGAGATAACCAAAGACTAATAAATTCTCTATTAGAAATGCGTGACTTAGGCAATTCCCTTATTGTAGTAGAACATGATACTGATACAATGCTAGCAGCAGACTACCTAATTGATATAGGACCAGGTGCTGGACTAGAAGGTGGAAATGTAGTAGCGGCAGGTACTCCTGAAGAAGTAATGAATAATGAAAATAGTATTACTGGAAGATACCTAAAAGGAACAGAGAGAATTGAAGTACCTTCAGTAAGAAGAAAAGGTAATAAAAAATATCTAGAGATAAAAGGTGCCAAAGAAAATAACTTAAAGAATATCAATGTAAAAATACCACTAGGCACAATGACTCTCGTAACAGGAGTATCAGGTTCAGGAAAATCAAGTTTAATAAATGAAATACTATATAAAGCCTTAGCTCAAAAAATATATGGTTCTAAAGATAAACCAGGTAAATATAAGGAAATAAAAGGCTTAGAGAATGTTGATAAAGTAGTTCAAATATCTCAAGCACCAATAGGAAGAACACCTCGTAGTAATCCCGCTACTTATACTGGAGTATTTGATGATATAAGGGATATCTTTGCTGAAACCAAAGAAGCTAAAATAAGAGGTTATGACAAAGGAAGATTTAGTTTCAATGTTAAAGGTGGAAGATGTGAAGCTTGCTGGGGAGATGGTGTTAAAAAAATAGAAATGCACTTCTTACCAGATGTTTATGTACCATGTGAAGTATGTAATGGAACAAGATATAATAGTGAAACATTAGAAATAAAATATAAAGAAAAAAATATATATGATGTATTAAATATGCGTGTTGAAGAAGCCATACCTTTCTTTGAAAATCATCCTAAAGTATTAAATAAATTAAAAGTACTAGATGATGTAGGTTTAAGTTATGTTCGCCTAGGTCAAAGCGCTCCAACGCTATCCGGAGGAGAAGCTGCTCGTGTCAAATTAGCCAAAGAACTTCAAAAGAAACCTACTGGTAAGACTGTCTTTATTCTAGATGAACCTACTACTGGTTTACATCAAGCTGATATCAAAAAGTTACTAGCAATACTAGAGAGAATAGTAGATAATGGCGATACTGTAATAATAATAGAACATAATCTAGATGTTATCAAAGTAGCAGACTATATAATTGATTTAGGACCTGAAGGAGGTTCTGGTGGAGGTACAGTAGTAGCAGTAGGTACTCCTGAAGAAGTATCTAATAACCCCAATTCTTATACTGGAGAATTCCTAAAACAAATATTAAACAAATAGTTTAGTAATTATACTAGACTATTTTTTAAGTTCACACTTCGTTGTTCACTTTTATAGAAAGCCTAAGGTCTTTCTATAATAATTTAAAGCCAAAGTCTTTAAATTAGACATTTTATGTAGAAAACAAAATAAATATATGTTAAAATTATAGTAGGTGACTAATATGGATATATTTAAAATAAGATTGAATAAAGCTTTATCAAGCAATAGAATAGGTAAACTAGAAGCATTTTTACTAAAAGAAGGCAAAAGAAATAAAGATAAAATAAGAAAATATGCCGACTATATTTTAAAGAACTGTTCTGATTATAACTGGATAGCATCTTATTTAATAATGTATGATGGAGATGAATTAATTGATGCCATAATAAATAATTATAACAAATTAAAAGAAAATAATATTGATACATATCCAATTATAAATCAAATAACAAAATATCCAAATGACAAATTAATATCATATATAGATAAACTAATACCAGTTTTAGATGACTTTACACTACATGATATATTAAATAAAACAAAAGATAATGAAGAAGTAATGAATTATGTTATAGATAAATATTTAATTAATTCAACGATATCCATTAAATTAACTTCCTTTTTATTAAAAAATAATTTATATATAGATAAAGTATATCAAAACTTTGATAATATCATAAGTAACAATATTAAAGATTTATATGAATTAAAAAAGCAAGGTACTTTAAATGAAGAAACAAGTACAAAAATATCTAAAATAGTTCAAAATAATGAAGAATATCTAGATAATACCATAGAAGATATATTAAAAGAAATATATGGGGAAAAATTTAACAATAAAGATTTTAAAGTCGGAATAGATACAATAAAAATTATTATAAAAGAATTATGTCAAAATGAAAATAAAACTTATGGTGACATAGAATATTTAGGTAAAGGAACATTTTCTTATGTACTAGCAGTTGGAGATAAAGTATTAAAAATAGGTATAAAAAGATATACTGATAGTTTTCCAAATAATCCATATATAATTACTCCATTATTAAGAGAAAGTATAAAAATAAATAAAGAAAATAAAATATTTCTAGAAGTAACAGAGAGAGTAGATACTAAAACAGAGGTAACGACTGAAGAATTATATCAATTATATAAAAAAATAAGAGACCTAGGCTTAGTATGGACTGATGTTGCAAAGCGAAATGTTGGAAGATTAAAAAAAGATAACATAGTACACTGGAATACACCATTATATCCTACTGATGAAGCATTAGAATTAAAAAAATATATAAATGCTCCTCAACTAAAAAAAGGAGATTTAATAATTCTTGATGCCGATCACATTTATGAAGGTTATAAATATAATCTAACAAATAAAGAATTTGAAGACCGCTATCAAGAGGAGTTGAAAGAAAAAAATAAATATTATGAAACACCACTAGAAATACAAAGTAAAATAGTAAGAAAGTAAAGCAAACAAAAATTTGCTTTTTTTAAAATATTATGTTATTATAATAGTCGTTATTCAAAGGGGGAAAATAAAATGAATATAAAAGATAAAATTTATAGTAATATAAGTTATAATACTAATGAACTGATAACAAAAATAGATCTAGCTTTAATAGCGGCAGGAGTAGTAAGTATGGCAGCATTATTACCTAATGACACTACTATTGAATATTTAACAGTATCAGGAATCAGTATGTTAAATTCTGCATATTTATTATTTTCTATAAATTCCGAAGAACATACTAAAGAAATACAACAAATAAAAAAACTTTATCAGGAATTTCTATCAGAATATGTAAAACTAAATAAAAAATTAGAACTTCAGCATCCTCTTGAACTATATACACTATATAATAAGATGTTACAAAGTGGATATTTATCTAAAGGGAAAACATTTCATTTTGGAGATACAAATGTAAAAGATATAAGAGGAATATCACCAACTAATGTTATAAATGGTGAAGCAGTATGTCGTCATATAGCAGTAATGTTAAAAGATATTTATAATGCTTATGGAATAAAAGGTAATACCTTAAATGTGTTTCAGAGAGATTTCTCAGAGAGAGAAAACAAAGGAGAAAATATATTAAAAATATTAAATGAAATATGTGAAGAAAGCAAAAAAACAGGCATTCCCTTAATAGATCTAATCCATGAATATGAAGAAGAATTAAATAGATATTATGAGTATACCATACCATCAGGAGATACTAAAACAATAAAAACCGGTAATCATAAAATAACAACTGCGGTATATCAAGGAAATACATATTATTTAGATCCAACTCAGTCAAGAATATATAAACCAAGTACCATATTAGAAGACTACTTATCAGATACAATAGCGGTAAGAGATACCAAAATAATACCATCAGTAAATAAAAAAGTAATTAAGACACTTACCCCATCTTGTACACCATTTAGTGAAGACCAAGTATATATTGATGAAACAGAACTAATATATGAACAAAATAGAGATGTATTTGAAGATTTCTATAGAGAACATCAAGAATTATATAGTGATATATCTTCAGAATTATCTAAAATAAAAGTAAAAAGAAAGAAGAAATAATTATGGATGAAATAAAAGAAATAGAAGAGTCTGCTAATTCATTTCTAAAAAATTTTTTTGATACAACATATAATGATAATAAAGTATTATTTAATAATATGCAAAGTATATATCTATTAATTATATTTTTATATTATAATATGCAAGAATTAAATATAGAAAAACAAGATATACAAAATGGAACAAGAAAAGATTATGTAGAAAAATCTAAAATAATAGATAACTTCTATAAAAGTATTAATGTTGACTTTAAAATGGAATATATAACAAGAAATGGTATACTAAATATATTAAGTACAAACACTCCTAAAGAAGCAACCCATAGTCAAATATATACAGGTAGCAATAATTATGTCATAACTGAAGAAGCATATATCAATCCTCAAAAAAAAGAAAGAATAGTACTTTATAGAAAATTAGATAAAACTATAAATGTTCATAATAATGACTTATTAAATGACTCAATAATATGGGTACATGAAATATCTCACTACAAAAATCAACCTCCAGAAAAAAGAGGAGAAGTAAATATTATATTAACAGAGTTAATAGCCTATACTGAAGAATTAATTTATACTGATTATCTAAGTCAGATAGGCTATGAAGAAGAAGCAAGAATGTTTATGATTGAAGAATATAAAAGTTTATATAATCTAATAGGACTAGCCTATCATGTAATAAAAATAACCTTTCTATACTATTTACTAGGAGAAGTCTCTAAAGAAAGTTATAAATTATTATATAAAGATGAAGAAGAATATGAAGACTCACTAAAAATATTTGATGAAGAAAAAAATAAGAATCAAAATATAATCTTTCTAATGTTACATTATTCAGTAGCAATAATCTCCTTCTATAACTATATTGAATATAAAAAAGATTCTAATTATTTAAACAAATTAAAAAAACTAAATAAAGAAATAATGACCAATATATCATTAGAAGATGCTTTAAAAATTATTGATATAAAATTAAATAAAAAATCATTAAATAAAATATTAGAAAATATAAATATATTTAAAGATAGTCTTATCAAAAAAACAAAAAAGAAAAGAATATTAAATTAGAGACTACAGGCTCTAATTTACCACGTAAGACTATAGGCTGAAGTGGCATAAAAAATAAAGATAATTCTAAATATCAAGAATTATCTTTTTATTATAACTAATTATGAATATACCAAGTCTTATTAATATCACAACTCTGACTAAGAGGTTCAGGATTAGGTTTATCCAAAATAGCAATCGTAGGCATCTTAAAAGCTGTACCAAACATAATACAAGTACCAGGATGTAAAGTCTTAATCTTATTAGTCAAAGTAATATCTGCACTAGAAATAATATCTTTAATAAACTGAAGATCTCTAGGATGGAACATCTTAAATACTAAGAAGTTACTACACTGTGATATTGTAGTTTCAGAAAGCTCAGAAGGTCTTTGAGAAACAATACCAAGAAGTAATCCATATTTTCTACCTTCCTTAGTAATTCTTTCAAAAATATTATATCCAAGTATAGTGGCATCTTCATCATTTTGAACATATCTATGAGCCTCTTCAAGAACAATATGAAATGGCATTGAAGCTCTCTGATTAAGAGATACAATATAATCAAATAAAAGTTTAGAAAATATTTTAACCAAATTCTTAGCAAATCTATCATCAACATAATTAATATTAAAATTAACAATCTGTGCTTTCTTACCATCATTAGTAGTAAGAAGTAAATTAATAAAACTTTCTCTATTAATATAACTATCAAATTCAAAGTATCTAGCATAATTACTATTCATTAAATTATTAAATCTAACCTTAAGAATATTAGTAAGTTCAAAAGCCTTATCACTATTTAGAGTACCCTCAGATATAAGAGCAAACTCCAAAGCCGTACTAAAGTCTTTCATAGTATACATATATTCCCCATTAGGAAGAGAAAGCTCAAAATTTTCCAAACATAAACTTTCTAAGTATTCAATAATAACCTCAACATCCGAAAACTCACCAGTATTCTCTACGAATAAACACTGTCTAATAGTTCTAGTCCATCCACCCTTAACAAGTTTAACTTCTAAGTTAAGATTACTAGTATTAAATTTAGTGAGAATAGAAACAATCTTATTTCTAATCATACTAGCACTCTTACCAGAAAATAAAATATCTAATAAACATCTAGCAATAATATCATTCTTCTGATTAATAACTTCTTCTTCTTTTCTAGCAAAATAACTAACTAATTTTAAAGCCTTCTCAATAACTGGTAATTGCTCTTTAGAAGTAACACCCATAAGTAAGGCTAAATCATCAATACCAAGTAACCAAAAAGGATATTGTAAAATATCAAATTCAGTACTATTTAAATCAGTAGTATATACCTTATAATTAATATTATCATTAACTTCATGTATCCTAGAAAAAGCTCTTTGATACTCTCCATAAGCATCAAATAAGAATATATTAGAATAGAAAGGTAAACTCTTACATTGGTAGAAGACACTCTGAAGAATCTTAGCAACAGAGTAAGATTTACCACTACCAGAATTACCTAGTATAGCAAAATGATTAGAAAAGAAATTACCAACATCAAGTTTAATATCATAATCAGGATAAATAAAAGACTTACCAAGTTTAATACTATTAGGTCCATCATTATTTAAAATAATATCAAGAACACTATTATCAATCAAATTACAAGTAGCCTTAAAAGAAGGCTTAGAAATATCTCCAAATAAAAATCTATTATCCCTAATTTCTCCTACTAAAGATACCTGCATAATACCATTACCGATAGCAATAACTTCCCCAATACTAATCGCAGTAGTATCTTTAAATATAACATTCTTACTAATTAAACTATCATAATCATAAATATTAACAGATAATTGTACTGAAACAATATTATCATTAATAGCAATAATTCTCCCCAACATATTCTTCTTCACCTATTATAATTTTACCACATAAATAAATAATTGTATATAAAAATATTAAAAAAACTATAGATATTCTTTAAGTTCATCTATAGTCTTTTCTTGAAATTTCAAAAATTCTTTCGCTATCTTCAAATCACTCTTATCAACATCTTTATCATAAGCCTTAATTTTCTTTTCCATATCCACAGACCCTGTTGATACACCCTTAATAATCATCTTAGCAATCGAAGAATCACTATTATCATTAATAACTTCTTTCTTAATACCCATCTTAGCCATCATTTTGGCCATAACTCCACTATCAGTAATTTCTGCTTTTCCTTTCTTTAAATACTTCATACTCTTCTTTTTCCAAGACTCATATTCTTTAAGAATATCTTCAAGAGTCTTCTTTATTTTATTATCTTTATCTTTTAAATCATTAGTAAGAGTAGTCAAAGTATAAACAGCCATTTCAGCATCTTTATAAATATGTTCCATTAATTCATAATTTTCTTTCATAAATATCCTCCTCAAAAATATTATGAACCAAAATAATAAAAATATAATAAAAAATTATATGCCTCTCACACTACATTGTTCGAGGTTTTGAAAGCCTAAGGTCTTTCAAAAAAACTTCAGAGCCAAATGTCTCTGAAATAAAAGTATATATAATATATAAAAGTATCAAATAAGCGTTCTACCACATAAATAATCCATAGAAATATTATATCTTTTACATATCTCATAGGCAAAAGCCGTAAGAATAGTAGTCTTACCACTTTCATAAGCACTAATCGTTGAATGAGTAGTATTAAGAGTACTAGCTAGTTCTTCTTGGGTAATATTTTTTTCTTTTCTAAATTCTTTTAATCTCATACCAATAATCTTTTTATCAATATTATATTTACCATTATTAAAACTATTCTTATTAGAAAGCCCCAGCATATAATCCATACTAACATTATAATAGTTACATAAAGAATTCAAATGCTTTAAAGGAATAATTTTACTGCCATTTTCCCATAGTGAATAAGTCTGCTGAGTAATGTTTAATAGCTTAGCAATATCCTTTTGTTTAAGATTAAAGTCTTCTCTTAATTCTATTAGTTTTTGAAAATTCATATCTAACACCTAATATAATTTTCCCATTAAAAATAAAAATATCATTTTTTTACAAACAAATACGACAAAATATGATATAATTAAATAAAGTAGCAAAGGAGAAACTATGAAATGTATAAAGTGTAATGAAGAACTAGAAGTGGATGATAACTTCTGTCCCACCTGCGGAGAACTAACTCCTCATGGTTATTTATCTCTAAAAGATAATAAACTAAGATATAAAGAAAATAATATTGGTTCATTATTTACCTTAACTTCTATTATCATAATAAGTTTTATTACTATGACTTTAATAAGTGACAAAGATATGTTTAGACCATACATAGAATTACAAAAAGAAATATCTAGCTTAAAATATGGTTATAAAGTATCCATTATGAATACCAATAATAAATATACTAATATTGTTGTTGATACCAAAGAAGAAGCTATAAACCTAATAAAACAAGATATCACAAAACAATCTTGGAAATGTAAAAGAAATATAAATGTATCTCTAATCGAAAAAGAAATAAGTGAAAACTATAATATTCCCAGTGTAAGTTTATGTGATGTTGATGAAGATGTATCAAACAAAATAAAAGAAGTAATAAGTACAACATATCAGTTATTTCCTAATATAAAAGGCTATCTAACAAACATAACAGTAACCAATGCTCCAAGTAACGAAGACTATATAGCTTATTTCAATCCTACTAATACTTTTATAAATAATAACTTAGATATAAAAGAATATAACAAAGTAAATAAAACAGAAATATTATTAAATAGTTATTATTTCTTAAATAAAGATATTCTAAGTAAAGGATTAAAAGAAAACTGGTATCCAAATAATGCTAGTTATGAATCATTAATAGCTCATGAACTAGGTCATTACATAACATTTGTAACATTGTTAAAGCAAAATAATATTGATAACATAACACTAGTAACAAAAGATAATATAAATAGCTATCAAAATATTCTAAATATCTTAAAAAAAGGAACATACTCAAAAGAACTAGTCGAAGAATCCATAGAGAGTTATAACAAAAAGTATAATACCAATATTTCACTTGAAGAATTTACCAAAAGTATCTCTGGTTATGCTAGTCAAAAAGTAAAAGAAAACGTAAATTATGACGAAGTAATCGCCGAAGCCATTCATGACTATTATTTACATAGAGATTCGTCAAGTACTAGTTCATTAGAAATAATAAATATCATAAAAGAGAGGTTACAACAATGAAAGAATGCATAAATTGTAAAAAAGTCGTAAGAGATAGTGATAAGTATTGCCGTAATTGTGGCATAAGAGTACTAAAACCATATCAAAATATCTTAATAAATATAACCAAAGTACTCTTAATAATAATCTTAATAATAATGATAGTAATGTTTATTCTATCATATCTAATATAAAGGAGTAAAAAGATGAAAGAAAATAATTATTATAATAAAAAAGTAGAAGAACTATATAAAGAATTAAATACCAATATAAGTGGATTAACTGAAGAAGAAGCAAGTAAGAGATTAGAGGAGTATGGCGAAAATAAATTAGCAGAACGAAAGAAAAAATCAAATTTCATAATCTTTTTAAATCAGTTTAATGATCTAATGATAATACTATTAATATTTGCTTCAGTATTTTCTGCAGTAATATCTTATATCCAAAAAGAATCATATGCTGACTCAGTAATAATTCTAATAATCGTCATAATAAATGCAACCCTAAGTTTTATCGAAGAGAAGAAAGCCGACAAGGCAATCGAAGAACTAAATAAAATGTTTATAACTAATAATAATGTTATAAGAGATGGTAAGAAAGAAACAATAGATGTAAGAAAAATAGTACCAGGAGATATAATAGAACTAGAAGCTGGTGACTATGTATCCGCTGATGCTAGGATAATATCATCAGAGGCCTTAGAAGTAAATGAATCAACCCTAACCGGGGAATCAAAAAGTATCAAGAAAGATAATATAGATATAACCGAAGAAAAAGAATTATACGAAAGAAAAAATATGGTTTATGCCGGATGTAATGTAACCAATGGCCATGCCTTTGTAGTAGTATGTAGTACCGCTATGAATACAGAACTAGGTAAAATAGGAGCAAGCCTTATTAATAATACAAATGAACTAACTCCTCTTCAAAAGAAAGTAAATCAAATAAGTAAAGTATTAACCTATATAATAATAGCAATAATAATAGTTATGATGGCCGTAGGCCTACTTAAAAAGAATGATTTCTTTGATATCCTAATGTTATCCATCTCATTAGCGGTCGCCGCTATCCCTGAAGGAATGTCATCAGTAATAACCATAATATTATCTCTAGGAATGTCCGAAATGGCTAAAAGAAATGTAATCATAAGAAAGATGGCCTCTGTTGAAACACTAGGTTCAACTGATATAATCTGTTCTGATAAAACAGGAACTATTACTGAGAACAAAATGCAAGTAAAAAGTATCTATGTAAACAATAAATTATATACCGAAAAAGATAATATCGAAAACATAAATCTATATAATTATTGTTTATCAAGTTGTCAAAATGTAACAAAGAATAACGACAAATATCTAGGAGATGAAACCGAAGTAGCCATCTATAAATACCTTGAAGAAAAAAATATATTAATAAATATTCCAAGAGTAAAAGAGTATCCATTTGACTCAGATAGAAAAATGATGAGTACTATCAATACCATTGAAGGTAAAGAATATTCATTTACTAAAGGAAGTTTAGACTCAGTATTACAAAACTGTTCCTATTATCTAGAAGATAATAAATTATATAATATAACTACTGAATATAAAGAAAAAATATTTAAAATAGAAGAAGAAGAATCAGAAAAATCCCTTCGTATCTTAGCACTAGCCTATAAAACAGAAAACACAAGTGATCCAGAACATAATATGATATTTATAGGATTAATAGGAATGATGGATCCACCAAGAATATCAGTACCAAATGCTATTAATACTTGTAAAAATTCTGGAATAAAAATAGTTATGATAACTGGAGATAGTATAAATACAGCTCGTGCAATAGCTAAAAGTGTTGGTATTATCGATACCGATGAAGGAGCCACTACTGGAAAAGAAATAGATAAGTTAACAGACGATGAATTAAAAGAAGCAGTAAAAAAATATAATGTTTATGCTAGAATATCACCAAGTACCAAATTAAGGATAGTAGATGCACTTCAAAGTAATGGTTATGTCGTAGCCATGACTGGAGATGGCGTAAATGATGCACCCGCTATTCAAAAAGCTGATATTGGAATAGGCATGGGCATAACCGGAACTGAAGTAGTAAAAAAAGTAGCAGATTGTATTCTTGTAGATGATAGTTTTTCTACCATCGTCGATGGAGTTGAAGAAGGAAGAAGAATAACTTCTAATATCAAGAAAATAATACTATACTTACTTGCGGGTAATATAGTAGAAGTACTTCTAGTATTCATATCTATGGTACTAAATATGGAAATGTTTACAACATTACAACTACTATGGATAAACCTAGTAACCGATAGTATACCTGCTATTATGTTAGCTTTCGAAAAGAAAACAGAAGACCAAATGGAAAATACTCTTGCTAATAAATACAATGAAAGTTTCTTTACACCATTATTAACAGCTAAAATAGTAATCGGAGCAATCATAAAATCAATAGTAATGTTAATAATATTTATCTATTTTGCAAAAGAAGCAGATGTAAATACCGCAGGTTCATTATTATTTATCTACTTAGTAACTCATGAATTACTATTCTCGTTCTCTTGTCGTAATATTAAGAAGTCAGTACTAAATAAAGACATCTTTTCAAATAAAAAACTAACATTAGGAGTATTCTTAATACTATTAGTTCAAATCATAGTATTAGTAACCCCAATAAGTAAATACTTTATAGTACCAAATATAAAAATAAATTATATCTTGATAACTATCGGAATATGTTTTATAATGTTTGTATTAGGAGAGTTAGTAAAACCAATATATACAAAATTATTTAAAGATTACAGGGAGGTTAAAAATGAAAAATAATAATAGTACATTCATAGTACTTGGTGGTATTCTTGTCTTATCAGTATTTAGTTTCATTGTAGCAAAAAATATCTTACCAGATAGTGATAACAATCAGTATTACGCACGCCCTAATGAAAATATGACAGCTAAAATAGAAAGTATTACTAAAGAAAATAATAAACTTATAATAACAACAATAGGAGATTCAACTGAATACTGTCTAAAAACAACTAAGAGTATTCCTAGTATAGATTCATTATGTTGGAATAAAATAGAAAATAACAAAGTAGAGAGTAATTACTTTGCATATAAAAAATATTATCTTTGGATTAAAGATAGTGATAATAGAATAAGTGGTAGAACTACTATAGAAAAGGAATAGAGTATAGAAAATACAAAAAAATCAATTGTAGGAGGCTGTTACTAAAATGCATATTGAAGAAGTGAAATTAACAAAAGAAAATTTAATAAAAATAAAAGAAATAGATAATACATTTTACACAAAAGAAAGTATTAATCTAGATTGGTATTTAGAAAGATATAATAAAAACCATAGTGCAATACTGTTACTAGATGGAGATAAAGTTGTAGGTTATATTATTTCAGTACCAATAAAAAAAGAGTTATATGATACTATAATAAATGGGGTAATCATAAACGACCTGCAGATAAATCCTCAAATGTTTATTAATAAATCAGAATATTATTATATTGTATCATGTGTAATTTTAGAAAAATATAGATCCAAAGGTTATGCCTCTAAAATGTTAGAAAAGATATTAAATAAAGAAAAAAATATTGTACTCTAACTATTACCACTAGTGGTTATCATTTAGTAGAAAGATATATGAATTTCAAAGTCAATGTATATAAAGATATAAATGTTTTTACAAGAGACAATATAAAGAAGAAGGAGAATGTATGAATCAGTACATAATAATTACTACAACATTTGATAATAAAGATGAACTAGATAAAGTATCAAAGTGAAGCCAAAGCACAAAAAGCAAAAGTAGAATCTGCTAAAGCAAAAATTGAGTATGAAGGTGAATTAAGAAGAACAGTAATGGCTGAAATAAGAGAAGAAGCAATACGAGAATTAGAGACATCTAAAGCCTTTGAAGATAGTAGCTTTGAAGAAAGAAATGGTGATGTATATGCGGAGCCTATAAATAGAGAAACATTACAAGAACAAGGAGGAAGAAACAGATAATGAATAATAGCTTAATTGAAGAAAAAAGAAATAAATTAAATTTAGATATTCGTGGTATACTAGCAGTAATTGATTTAATAGATGACAAAGAAAAAGAATATGAAGATTATATAACAAATTCTTTAGATGAAAATGGTTTCTTAGATCAAATTAGTAGAGGAAGTAAAAGAAAGGTTAATCAATATTTTCAAGGATTAAAAACGATATTATGGAAGACGATAGAATAGAGAGTACTAGAAATAGAGTATTTACCCGAGAATTAGCTTTTGGTAAAGATAGTCCTATTGCTATGAAGACAAATGATAATTATGTATATAGAGTAACAGGTATGCATCAAGTAGAAGATATTATAACTAGTGGATATGCAAGAAGCAAAGATAAAGTAAAAGGTGGTCATAATAATGAACTATTTTGGACTAGAGGTAGTGACAAACTATTTTACTACGATAAAAGGCCAGTACTAGAAGCACCTTATACCAAAGTAAAAGATGGTCAAATGGGAGCTATTCCACTAGAAGATTTAACTGCTATATGGATATTTAATGAAAAAGAAAATAAATATGTTAATTGTATTGAATATTATAGATGTTTAAGAGAAGAACTATTATCTTCTAAAGGAAAAAGTAGAAGGTAATATATTCCTCTCACACTACATTGTTCGAGGTTTTTGAAAGCCCAAAGTCTTTCAAAAAAATTTACTGGGCCAAATGTCTCTAAAATAAAAGTATTTATATAAGCTATAGATTTATGTCTATAGTTTTTCTTATATCCACATATATTGTTGATAAACAAAATTACTAAAAAATAATGACAAGAGTAAAAGCAAGTGCTATAATAAACATTAAAACAATTGAAGGGAGCACTTATATGAACAAAAAAGAAGAATATCAAGAAATATATATAAATTTAGATGATTCAGGTAAATTAACAAAAAAAGAAAAAGTATCAGTATATGCAGGAATAGTCTTTTTATCAAAACAAGAAAAAGATAAATTTATAACTCAGTATCGCAAAATAATAAATGAGATAAAATGTTCCTACTGCGGGCAAACAAAAGGAGAATGTAATAAAAAATGTAAAGAAATAAAAAATACAAATATCAAGAAAGGTCATAAAAGAAGGATTATGAACTACATAAATAAATATTATACTATTGCCCTAGTAATAAATAATACAAAAGTATATAATCATATTATAAATAATAAAGCATCAAAAGGAAGATACATAGATTACACAATAAGAAGACTAATTAAAAGTACCATAGAAGAATTAATAAAAGATAAAAAAATAAACCCACATAAAAATGTGAGATTAATAATAAATATAGATGAACAATCTACAAAAAGTAATGGTTATTATAATTTAAAAGATGGTCTAACTGAAGAATTACTACATGGAATATCTAATTTTAATTATGATATAAAATATAAAAATATATTATATGGAAAATTAGAAATAAGATTAACATATCAAGATTCAGGTAAGAGTTACTTAGTGCAAGCAGCAGATTTAATAGCAGGTACTACCAGAAGAAGAGCATTATCAAATATTGATCCTGATATTGATATTATCGATCATAAACTATTATTTCCATAAAAAGAAAAGAGACTATCTAGTAGTCTCTCCCCAACTCAAGCGGTGTACTTAACATACACTTAATTTAATAAAATCGACATTGAGCTATCGACCTGACGAGATTTCTCTCCGGTAATACAATGATACTATAACTATCATAAAAAGTCAAGTATATTGCACTATTATTATATTCAAAATAACAAAAAAAATACCAATAATAAACTACTTTAAGTGTATATTTCATACTTATATATAATAAGTATTAATTATACTTATTTGGAGACCCACTAGGCTCCAAATAACACTAGCAAGACAAATGGCTTGCAGTGCTAAAACAATTGCCAAAAGTAAAAAAAATGAGATGTGGGTGTGAGTTTTTGTCGTGCCTGCATCTATATATATAAATAGAAGTTATATGGATGCAATATATTCATATAACTTTTTTTGATGGGAGGAATATTATGACAGATATAAATATAAGTAAAGTATGTAAGTCATTTGGTTTTGACTTAGTATTAAATAATATAGATATAACAGTACAAAAAGGAAAAAAAGTAAGATTAAAAACATTCTGTTTAATTCAAGATTCATATAACTTCTTAATTCTAGATGAACCCACTAATCACATTGATATTGATACAAGAGAAATGCTTGAAGAGTCACTAAAGGAGTTTACTGGTACTATATTATTTGTATCTCATGATAGATATTTCATAAATAAAATAGCTACTAGTATAATTGAAATAAAAAATAAGAACATAACTAGATATATTGGTAATTATGATGATTATCGTGAGAAAATAAACAAAATATGATATAATTAATTAGGAGGAAATATGAATAACATACCAAAATTAAAATTTAAATATTTAACTCTTGAAGAAACATCTGACATACTATCATGGACACTTAAAGATACTGATAATATATTACCATTAAAAGAAGGAACATTATTCCTATATCCAGAATTAAAAAGACTTACCAAAGAAGATAATATCAAAGACATAATTCAAGATAGATATAATAACTTTATAAAAGAAAATAATAACTTGAGAGAAGAATATACCACTATCTGGAATGAATACAATGATAAATATATGTTAGAAATAAGTAATTACTTTAATATAAAGTTGCCAAAAGAATATAAAGAAATATCAGTAGGAATAGGACTAATACCAGTATGTCCTAGATACATTAAAGAAAAAGCCTTTGATATTCATAAGAAAAATAAAGAAGATTTAATAGATACCTGTATGCATGAATTATGTCATTTCCTTTTCTTTGAGAAATGTAAAGAAATATATCCAAATTGGAAGTATGAAGATTTTGATAGCCCAAGCTTGTTATGGTACTTAAGTGAAATAGTCATAGACCCAATACTAAATAGTGACGGCATACAAAAAATATATAAACATAAGTTTAAATGCTATGATATCTTTTATAATGTAGAAATAGATAATATAAACTTATTAAATAAAATAACAAGTATATATAAAAATAATAGTATAGAGACCGCTATTAAAGAAAGTTATAACTATCTAAAAGAACACGAAAAAGAGTTTATAAGAAAATGTAATAATAAATAACTTATCCACATAAACTGTTGACATATAAAAGTGTCAATAGTTTTTTATTTGACATAATTTGCATCTTTCTATATAATATAAGCATCTAGAAAGGAAAAATACCATGGAATTAAACATTGACTATGTATCCGATTTACACTTAACTCACTACATAAGTAAAAATGAAAGCATAACCAAAATAGATAAATTAGTCCAAGATAAAATAAGTGTGCAAGTAAAAGGAGATATCCTTGTAGTAGCGGGAGATATCGATGAAGATATAAATAGAGTGAGTGAACTATTATATTCATGTTCAAAATATTATAAAAAAGTAATATTTGTTCTAGGTAATCATGAATACTATATACCAGTAATAAAATATATCTATACTGATCCTATGGCAAAAGAATATAACTATAATAGTATGAATAAAGTATATAGATTAAATGAAATATTTAAAGATAATAACGATATAATCATACTAGATAAAACAAATAATACTAAAGGACTATATACCTATAATACCTTCTTATTAGCGGGAGATACCCTTTGGTATAAACCAGTAACATTAGTAGATAAACTATATAACTATCCTATACAGAATGATTCAAGATTTATCTTATCAGAATTATCTAAGAAAGATAAAATACAAAAACTACATAACGATAGCATATCTTGGTATAATAACTTACCAAATAATATAGATTTAATAATAACACATGTACCACCATTTAGAAATAAAAGTAATATTAGGGGTAATAACTCTTGTTACTATACAGAAGTTAAAGAATATAAATCACCAGTATGGATATATGGTCATGATCATAAAGAAGAAGATATAATAATAAATAATACAAGATTAGTATCTAATCCATGGGGTTATGATACTAAAGAATTCAAAATAAAAACATTAACATTAACTAAATAATAAACTAAGATATCAAATCTTAGTTTTAATATACTTATACATTATCTTTATTATATTCACTATAAGCCTTACTATGTAAGTCTTATTAGTGTTTAATTAAGCTAAGTAAACTTATCTTAATTAAATGTATCCAAGATACTTATTATATATAAGTTATAGGTATATACTAATATTATTATAGTATAAAGAAGTAATTATATAAATAAGAGTAGAAAAATAATCGTATAGTCATATATAACAAAAAACTATGATATAATAATTTCAGGTGGTGAGATTATGTGTTTGATATGGAACTTAATAAAAGCATTTACAGATACAGAAGATGATAATAAAAAAGATAATAATGATTTAGAAGATTGGCAAAAAGAATTAGTAAAAGAAAAGAAGTATGATTCATTTAACTTTGAAGAAGAAGAACTAGAAGATGATGACTATTATTCAGATGATGATGATGATGAATAAGAAAATTGTCAAAATATATTGAATAAATAAAAATAATTTGATATACTTAATTTAGTTAAAGAAAGACGCTAGTACAGGTCTATTTAATAGATTTTTTGTGCTGCGTCTTTTTGTATTAGCTAGAAGTTAGAAAAAAGTAGTATATGAGAATTAAAAAATAAGATAAGTATGATTAATTTAATTTTGTAGAGGAAAAATTAGAAGATTATTATTCAAAAAAAAGAACAAAAACGTTAAACACAATTAGGATTCCTACTACAATTAAAGCAAAAATAATTATATTTAATGTTTTAATGGAGGTGCGATAATGAACGTTTTAATTAATAACGAATTAAAAAAAATAAAAAAAAGAACTACTTCTGAAATTGCTCAAATTGTTGCAGAGATTTCAAAATACAATACAATAGATTTTATAAAAAATATATCAGCATTAATGCTATTTCCACAAAATCAGTCTAAGTCAGTAATTTTTCAAGCAATGATAAGTGCAGCTTTATCATTGCCATCAGAGACAAAAGATTTAACAAATAAAATGAGTATTACCACTTTTAAGAGAATAGTAGATAGATTTGAAAGAACTTCAAATTCTATGATGGCTGACCCACCGGAATTTCCTTTTGTATTACCAGTATTATATTTTGACAATCCGTATGTTTTTATGGGAAGCAATTCTTTATCACCAATATATTTAAGTAACCTTTTAAAAGTATTAGAAGCAAATAAAACAAAAATAAGTTTTAAAAAATATATGCAAATAAAAAAGAAGATAGAAGGATTACTTTCGTTATCAGATGGCATCATGAAATATTTAAACATAAAATTTGAAAGTTTAAGATTTTACCCTGTTGAAAACAAAATATATATTCCTGACAAAAATACATTAGATAAATACAAAGAAAAATTAGTTTTAAGTGCTGAAAAGTTTGAAAATATATTTGGAGATACGATTGATAATTATGTTACCAATTTTGAGACTTTGAGTGAAGAAGACATTTTTCTTCTTGGTGACCCTAAATATATTTTTAAGCCATTTATAAAACACAATAATGAATATGTATTATTAGATATTACAAGCATATTGCCTTTAGTTTTTAGGATTATAATAAAAGAAACATATGAATTAAATTGTGTAGATGTAATAGGTGAATATAATAGATTAAATTCATTAGAACTTAGTAAAGTGTTTTTTAAACTTGGGTGTGAAGAACTATTACCAAAAAATGTTGAAATTATCGCAGAGAAAGATTATGAGGAAAAATTATTTTTAATAGGCAATAATGGAATAATTATTAGTATTCAATTATTTGATGATGGAACAGATTTTGATTTCAATAAATATAATGTTAATACTTCTTGTTTTAATAGAAAAAGAAAATTTATTTCAGAAAGAATTTCATATTTAACACAATTTATGATTTCAAATGATATTAATCAACAAAATATATTTGTTGTCATCACACCATATACACTTGGAAGAAATCTTTCTTATCAATTAAACAAGGATGATATTAGTAGAACTTTAATATTATCACTATATGAACTAACAGCCATCTCGATAAATGAAGGGAATAATGATTTTTTCCTTAGAGAATATTTAGACTCTCGAAAACGACTAAAAAATTACGAAAAAAATTTATTTAGTGAATTAAACATTATTGCCCTATATGTAAATAATGGATATTCATTTTATATGGATGATGATACAGATGCAAAAGAAGCATTATTTTTAATTTTGGGGGAGTATAGTAGTGATTATATTCTAAAGGCATATCAGTATGAGGCAAAAAGACTATGTAAATTTTATAATCAAGGTAAGTTTATTGAAGTAATTCAAATCGATAAATCTATATTTACTGCTCCACAATTGCTTTTAGAAAGAGTATTGAATATAGTTATTATTAACAATAATTCAACGATTTGGATAATTAATAAAGATAGTACATTGGTAGATTACAATATTTATCAATGGCTATCAGGTTTGATTTCTTATTGGCTATCAGAAATTATATCACCCAAAAACGATGAATATAATATAACCATTGAATTAATTATTGATAATAGCTTAAATTATGGTATAAATCAAAGAACGATAGTTAAAGATATTCATTCTATTTTAAAATATGAGACAGCTGGTAATTTAATAAAGATATATGTTACTGAAGAACTATGTAATTATTTTAATTATCAAGACAATAGTAGAGAAAAAACATTTATTAATTATCTATTAGACATTTTAAATAAAAATAATAATATTTATTATGAAAAATCAAAACTTGACGAAACATTTAAAAATCCATATAGAAAAAAAACGATTAGTATAGATTCTTTTAATTGTGCATATATGATTCCACCAAAAAGTGAAAAACAATATTTAATATCTAAAGCTCAAGAAAATATGATTTTAGATGATATAGGGCTATACTTAAAGCATACAAAAAAATATGACTATGGAACAATTGAAGACAAAGGGATACTACGTGATGTTGTCGATTATCTATACAAGAGATTGCTAGGTGATTTAAAAAAATATAATAAGCATAATTTAATATGTTATTTATACGAGATATATGATAGAAATTTAGGAAATTTATTTGTTATGCAAAGATATTATACTTATAATGTTAGCTGCTATCCAGAACATAAAAATGACATTGAAAATAATATAAATGAAATGACAAAATCTTCAGTTGCACTAAGATTTCTAATTGAATTAGCTAGTTCAATTAAAGATGATGGAAATGAAGCAATTTCTTTTTATGATTTAAGTATAGATGCAGCATTAGCTTCTCAAATTATTGAGTGGGCATATACGGACGATTTACTTCACTATGATATGATAAATTTAGATATAAAATTGCTTAATTCCAATAGAATAGGTGTTGATAGGACAATATCTAACAAAATAAATATGATAATGAAAAGAGTATTATTTGGAAAAAATAGTGTTGAAAGTATAGAAAAATTAAGGCATGTAAGGGAGTTTTTGCCGGATAATATTGATTATAGTGATGGATTTAAAGTAGCATTTTATGAAGAGTTTGGATATTCTTTTGAAGATTATACAGAAGTAACTGTAACTATTTTAGAACTTTTTCAAGATAACTATGATGAATTGGTAGAAATAAAAATTGATGATATAAAGAAAAATGTTCAAAGAGACATTACATATGATATTATAAAAAAGATAGTTGATTCTTTGTCACTAGAAGAAAGAGAAGAGTTTTTAAATCCGCCATTACCATATTCAAAAGAAGATGTTTTTCCATGGAGATTTAACCGCAGATTATCATTAACAAGAAAACCAATAGTCAAATTCAAGGATAAATATATTATAGGATATAGAACGTTAGCCAATTCAGTTTATTTTCTATTGGACTTAATTAATGAAGGAAAATTGCGTGCATCTTCAAAGAAAATGAAAGATTATGAAGCAAAACGAAATAATATTAAAGGAATGCAATTTAATGAACAGGTATACAATTATCTTTCTACTATTAATCCATTAATAGTAAGAAAGAATGTAAAAAAGATAAATAAAAAATATATTTCTGATGAAAATAATAATACATTAGGAGATATTGATATTTTATATATATCGATTAAGAAAAAAACAATAGGAGTAATTGAAACAAAAAAATTTAACATTTCAAAAAACTATTATGAAATAAGAAATGAATATAAAGAAATGTTTGACCAAAATAATCCAAAATGTTTTTATAATAAACACAAAAGAAGAGTAAAATGGATTGAAGAACATTTATCTGATGTTATTGAAGAATTCAACTTGCCAAAAGGAAATTGGAAAGTTAAGGATATGTTTGTTGTTGATGATTATATAATTAGCAAGAAAGCATTTAATGTCAAAGTAAATATTCATACATTAAGAGACTTAAGTGAAAAAAGCTTATTTTAATTAATACAATGATATCATTAAAAGCAATAATATAACTGATTTATGATATATAAAAACATAAAAAGATATCAAACTATGATTCAGAAAATATCATGTATCATTTATTAAATAAAGTATTAGAAGATTATAAAGATTTAACATTTACATTTAAATATCTTGTAAATATGTTAAAAAAAGACAAAGCATTAGAAACAGAAGAAGAAAGAAAATATGTTTATCACCATAATACTCATATATATTTCTTAATATATAATAAAATAAGTAAAATACCATTATTAGCGGTAGAAGTAGATGGATATAAATATCATAAAGAAGATAATAAACAAAAAGAAAGAGATATATTAAAGAATAATATACTATCTAAATATAATATACCATTAATAAGATTAACTACTAATGGTAGTAGAGAAGAAAGAATTATCAGAAGTAAATTAGATGAGATAGTTAATAATAAATAATCATATATATATTTTATTATGCGTATTGCATCTATTATATATAAGCTATAGATATATACTAATATTATTTTAGTATGGAGAAATTTGTCTAAATTTGTTGATTAAATAAAAATAATTTGATATACTTAAATTAGTTAAATAAAGACGCTAGTACAGGTCTATTTAATAGATTTTTTGTGCTGGTGTTTTTTTGTTAACTAGAAGTGGGGGATATTTTAATTGCTAACTGACACATCTAACGAAAAATTATAATTGATTTAAGTTAGTAATTATAAGGGATTGTAACGTATAGAATATTAAAAATAATTCTTGGCAACAGTTTGAGAACAAATTTTTGTTAAAATTGCATAATTATTGCAGACATCTAAGGAAAAAAGTTGTATAATGGAATTATAAATTTCTATACAATTATAGTATAGGATTTTTTTTATAAGGAGGGTACATGGTAGAATTAAAAACATACTTTTGTCAAACATGTTATAAACATGAATATTATGCTAACAAGTTTCAAGATTTATTAACTTGGAGAGCTAGCGACGATGAATTTTGGATCTATGATGAGCAAGATGCAATAGATAAATTTAAAGAGCTTATTCAACCTTATAATACAAATAATCCAATGATAGATACCGTAAATGATAATAATTTTATATATTTATGTAACTATTTAAATGATATGGGTTATTACATAGAAGAATTTCCTAAATTCTTAGAGAGGCCAACAGAAAGATGGGATTTATCATATGATAAGATAAGAAAAAAGATTATCGAAAGAGATGGATATAGTGGTAAAGTGGCATGGGCTGATAGAAGTATCTTCGTCGAAAATCTCAAATTTATAAAAAAAAATAAATATAGAGTGTCTGACAATGCAGCAAAAACTTTAAAAATTGTATCTACGAGAGGCGCTGAGTTTAATAATATGTCATTAGATGAGAAGCTTGAAGCACTTTGTAATAGTATAGAATATCTTTTAAAACCTCATAAAAAAAGTGATAAATTTATTGTTTTAGATTATACAGATACTGAGGGCTGTTTATCAGATGATATAGTAAAAGGTTATAGAAACAAATTAGAATGCTTCAGACATTCTACAAAGGAAGACATTAATAAAAGATTAAATTATACAGATGATCAAAAAGATTTTTTTATAAATTATGGATTAGTAATAATTGATTATATAAATAAAAAAATGATTGATGATAAATAGGAGGTAATATGGCAACTATTAGCAGTATTTATAATTTAAATAAAACACAATTAGAATTAGATTTTGTGAATATTGATATTGAAAAAGATATTCCTTTGTTTATTGATTCAACATTAATTGCAAAATGCAACTCTGATTTTACCGTGACATGTAATGAACTGTTACAAGATTTCTTTTCATATTTAATCGGACTGTTAAAAAACAATATGGATAATAAAGCAAGAATGATCTGTACCAGAATAGGCGAAGTAAACGAAACACATCTTGGACTATCAAAGAATAAGTCAAGAGGTAAAGGTATTGGTCAAAGCGGTACTTTGGATATTTTCACACAATTAAAGAATAGTAAGGCTATCGAATATGGTGTATTAGAAAATATTGAAGATTTGAGAATATTTATTGAAAATATAGACAGGGATAAATTATCAGATTTAATAACAAATATTATCAGAATAAAATTGTTGGAATACACAATTGAACAATGTGAGTTAAATAATATTCCTCTTACTAAAAATGTACCATCAGGGTATTATTGGAATATGGAAACCCACAAATGGGAAAACAAATATATTGATAGGTTGGTAGTAGATAATACACCTGTATTATTAGTACCAAAATCAATTATAAGCTTCTGTGAAACATATACACCATCAAAATATAGACAACATTTTATTTTAAATTTTTTACAAAAGGAAAATATTGAAAACGAAACATCTTTGGTAAAAATTAGAAAAACAACAAAAGAAAGATATGTTACAAAAAAGTCTATTATTGAAAAAGAACCAGTAATGGATAAAAAATATATCTTGGATTTTACAGTTAAACACCCAGAAATTTTTAACGATTTTAAGAGTAAAAACAAGAATACTAATTGTATGAATGGAGAACTATTGACTGAGGTTAATTATGAAGATGTATGTAATTTTATGATAGAAAAATTAAAGTCCATTCCAGTTGGAACAGATAGTGCTTCTGATTATCATAACTTAATGATAGGAATATATGAGTTTTTAACTTATCCAGATTTATCTAATCCACGAAAAGAGGAAAAAATCCATGAGGGAAGAAAAAGAGTTGATATTATTTTTTCTAATATAGCTGAGAATGGTTATTTTGCAGTAATATCAGATAAGATTAAGATGACAAGCCCACAAATAATAATCGAATGCAAAAGTTATAAAAACGATCCACAGAATCCAGAATTAGATCAGTTGCTTGGAAGATTTAGCACAAGAAGAGGACAAATTGGTTTATTATCGTGTAGGACAATTGAAAAATATGATAAATTTATTAATAGTTGTGTAGACACCTATTTAGATGGACATGGTTTAATTTTACCTATAACAGACAACGATATTATTAAGGCATTAAAATGTCGTGAATATGCACATAAAGAATTTTTAAACATACTTCAAGAAAAAACAAATTTAATAGTTTCTAAGACATAAAAATAACCAATGGTGATTAGTCATCGGTTTTATTATCTTAAATCCATCCGTTGAAGGAATAACTTCATTTAAAGTGATTGTAAATAAGAATAAATAAATTTTTAAAATTTCTTCAACTTTTGTATGAATCATTTTAATACAACTTGAGCATTGTTTTGTTTATTAAACAAAAAAATACAAAAGAACGCTTGAAATTATGTAATTGGATTTGTTTAACATCTGCCAATTTATAATTCTTTTTTTCTATTTTTTAACATTCTATTTGTTATTAGAACAGTATCTCCAAACAAATATCAGTCATAATTAAATCATCAAGATTACATCATTGCTTTAAAATAAATTTTAAGTTTTCTCTAGTATCCATATAAAAAAAACATCATTTCGCTTAGATTATAGATATAAATATATCTATGTAAGAATTACCAACTAAATAAATAAATTACATTGTGAGTTATAATCATAATGTAACAATATCATTTAATATTAATTAATGTCAATAGGCTTTGTGAGTTTTAATCACAAAAATATTGTTGAATAATCTGTTTTATGGTAAAATAGTATTAGGAAGTTATGAAGAGGTGTAATTTAATGGATAATAAAACTTTATCTAGCGTAGTAAAAGAAGCTAGAGAAAAGATTAATATATCTCAAAGGGAATTATCAAGAATAACTGGTATAGATAATAATACGATTGCTAAAATTGAAAAAGGTGAAAGAAAGAAGCCTAATGTATTATCTTTAAAAAAGTTAAGTTCAGTATTAAATCTTTCTCTAGAGATATTAATGGAGTTGTGTGAGTATAGTAAGGAAGAAATAGATTCAACAGTAAACAATTCTTATAGCAGTATGGTTATTAAGCCTGAAAATGCCCCAATTCTTGTACTTGATGATATAGTTAATCAAATGCAAGATGAACTATATATCAAAATGGTTATTAAAGAATTATTAGATAACTGTGATTTAGAAAAGTTAAATTTTATTTCTGAATTAAATAAAAGGGACAAAAATAGAGTTATCAAAGTAATTAAAAATTATGTTAAAGATAAAGAAAAAGAAATAAAAAAACAAAAACAGTCTCTTGATGATTTAAAAAAATTACTTACTGAAGAAGAATGATTTTTTAGTTAGTAATGACAATATGACAAGAAATAGATATATATAGTTAGGGTGTCATAAAGGCGTCATTGCTGTCATTGGGAATATAATATTTGTCTAGCAAGCAATGAATTTGTACTCCCACACGAAATTCGTATGTAGGAATGCCCAAGCCCTAAAATTATAAAGAAATGAGGTATAAAATGAAAAATAAAAAATGTATAGAATTATTTGCAGGAGCAGGTGGTCTTGCCTTAGGTTTAGAACAAGCAGGATTTGAAGAAGTTGCCCTTATTGAAATAGATAAAACTGCGTGTGAAACTTTAAAATTAAATAGACCTAAATGGAATGTATTAAATGAAGATATTGTTGAGGTTTCAAAAAGAGATTTGTTAAAGGAATTCAATTTAAAAGAAGGAGAACTTGATTTAATTTCTGGAGGATATCCATGTCAATCATTTAGTTATGCTGGTAAAAAACTTGGTTTAGATGATGTCAGAGGAACAATGTTTTATTATTATGCAGAATTTATAAAACAACTTAAGCCAAAAATGTTTTTTGCAGAAAATGTAAAAGGTTTAACAACACATGATGGTGGAAAGACAATCGAAACTATGATTAATGTTTTTGAAGATTTAGGATATAAGGTTGAATGGAAAGTTCTAAACGCATGGGATTATGGTGTTGCAGAAAAAAGACAAAGGGTTGTTATCATAGGAATAAGAAAAGATTTAATTGGCAAAGTTAAGTTTGAATATCCTGTTCCTCATGAGTATAAACCTGTATTAAGAGATGTTCTTAAAAATGTTCCTGATTCAGTTGGGGCAAAATATCCTGAAAAGAAAAAGAAAGTATTTGATTTAGTTCCACCAGGTGGCTATTGGAGAGATTTACCAGATGATGTTGCTAAAGAATATATGAAATCATGTTATTATATGGGTGGTGGAAGAACAGGTATAGCAAGAAGATTGTCGTGGGATGAACCATCTTTAACATTGACTTGTTCCCCAATGATGAAACAAACTGACAGATGTCATCCTGATGAAAGTAGACCATTTACAACAAGAGAATATGCAAGAATACAGTCTTTTCCGGATAGTTGGAATTTTGCAGGAAAAATGAATGATATATACAAACAAATAGGAAATGCAGTTCCTGTTAATTTAGCAAAATGCGTTGGAGAATCAATAATGAATGCATTAAATGGAGGTGAAATATAATGTGGGATTTAGCTTTTATTGATAGAAATGATTTTAAAAAACATGTTTCAGACACTATAAAAACATACGATAACACTTTGAAAGGTATTGATTTACATTCTTTTAATAGTAACATAATTGATCCTATTAAATTAACTTTTGATAGCAAAGTATATAGAAAAACTATTGAAGAAGTAATTGAAAATGAATTGGTAAGACAGAGAGATAAAACAAATACTAATGCTATTGGATATTTTCATCAAAATTTGTTTAAATATATTGATAATTGTGAAGTTCCAAATGTAGGATTTGATGTAATATATACTAGATCTAATGGAAGCAGAGTTTATGTTGAAATGAAAAACAAGCATAATACTATGAATTCTTCTGCTGCTCAGAAAACTTTTTTAAAAATGACAACTCAAATACTTAGCGATGACAACTGTGACTGCTATTTAGTAGAAATAATTGCAAAGAGAAGTCAGAATATTGTATGGAATGTTTCTCTTGACTATGAACGTGTTTCAAATGAACATATAAAGAGAGTATCAATAGATAAGTTTTATGAAGAGGTAACAGGAGATAAAGATGCATTTTATAAAATATGCAAACAATTACCAATTATTATAGATGAAATAATTTCAGAAAATAATGAATTCGTAGTTGAAGATGACACTGTAATAAGTGAGTTACGTTCAACCAACCCTGATATTTTAAAATCGTTGTATATATTAGCTTTTAGTACTTATGAAGGATTTAAAAACGAATGCGAGTAATTACGTTAAAACAACCTTGGGCAACATTAGTTGCAGAAGGTTTAAAAAAATATGAATTTAGAAGTTGGAAGTATAGTTATAGAGGAGAATTACTAATTCACGCAGGAAAAGGTATAGATAAAGATGCAATGAAAAAGTTTGAACATCTTAATCTTAAATATTCTCAATCAAGGATTGTTGCAAAAGTTAGGATTTTAGATTGTATTGAGTTAAATGATGAAATAAATAAAAAAATAATTTCAGAAAATGAACTTGTTTATGGTCATAAATATGATAGAACTGGTTATGCTTGGAAATTAGAGTTAATTGAAAAAATAAATAATGACGAAGAAATATCAGGTAAACAAGGAATATGGAATATAAAATTATAAAAAAAGAGGTGATTATTGATGAAGTATAATAAATTTACAATAAGAAATTATAGAGCTATAGAAGGCCCTATGGAGATAAATATTAAGAAAAATAAATTGGTTCCTCTTATTGGAACAAATGAATCAGGCAAAACAACAATATTACAAGCAATATTTGCATTTGATTATGCAAATGATAAAGAATATGAAGGAAGACATTTAAGAGAACTAAGGAATTTTTATAATCCGCAAAATAAAGAATCAGCAACAATTGAAGCTGAAATTTCTGTTAAAAAGTCTGATTTTCTTAATTGTATTTCAGACGAAAATCTTAGGATGAAGTATTCGGAAATACCAAATTTTTCTGAAATAACAATTTCTAGAAATTTAGATACAAAAGAATATAAAGTTTCAGTTATTGATGATGAGGAAGATGGAAAAATAATTGGAAAGGAAATAGTAAGCAGATTACCATATATTATATATAATGATGATTTTATTGAAAGGCCTAAAAATGAAATAGAAATTCCTTCCGATTCAACAGATTTATATGGGTGGTTAGGAATTTATGAAAGAGCTTTTAATAAAATTGATTCCTCTATTTTTGACATAATAAAAGAGCCTGAAGAAAATATTAAATTTGGAATATTAAGCGATGTTGAAGCTGAAATCAATAAAACTTTAATTAAGGAATGGGGAAAAATATCCTTAGATGATAGTGGTTGTTTAAGCATAAAATTACAAATTGAAAATAATAGAGTTTTAAAAATACAAATTGTTGAAAAAAAGGGAAATAAAGACAGATTTTTTAAAATTGAAGAAAGAAGTAAAGGCTTTTTATGGTTTTTTAATTTTGTTATGAAAATAAAATATAATCCAAAATCTACTGGATCAAATAATGATATTATTTATTTGTTAGATGAGCCAGGCTCTTATTTACATTCAGTTGCTCAAGAAAGATTATGTCAGATGATAAAAAATATTTCAAATAAAGATGGAAAAGTTATATATTGCACACATACCCATCATTTATTAGATCCAAAATATATACCAACAAAATATATTTATATAGTACAAAAGGATAAAAATAAAAAGAATATTGAATTAAGCAAAATAACAAGTGTAAAAACAGATATCAAGAAGATGAATGAATTGCAACCTGTATATGAAGCACTCGGTGTTTCTGACTGGGACTTTTTTACGCAAAAACAAAAATTAATTTTAGTTGAAGGAATACATGATAAATATGCATTAGAAATATTTTTAAAGTCCGAGTTATCATCTTATATTGTTATGCCTTGTGTTAATGCAGAAAGCATTTATAATAATATTCCAAGGTTAATTGCTTATAATAAAAATTATATTGCTGTTTGGGATAATGATGATGAAGGTAGGGAATATTATAAAAAGTCTTTAAAAGCATTTGGAAAACTTGAAGCAAAAAAAATGCTTTTATTGCCAAATAATGATAAAAAAAGAAAAGTAAGAATGGAAGAGATGTTTGATAATGATGATTTTAAAAGACTAGCACAGTATCTTGAAATGCCTGATAACACTTCATATTCAAACATTATGACAAGTATAATATGTTGTGATGATTTAACGATTGATGAATGTGCAAATTTAGTTTCACAAAAAACAAAAGATAACTTTAGAGAATTATTTAAAATGGTTGAGGAAGTTTACAAAAAGTCTAAAAATAGTAATTCAGAAAATGAATTGGTAAGATAGGTATGATTTAGGGTTTGGGATTTTCTCATATACGAATTTCGTGCGGGAGTACAAATTCAGTGCTGGCTAGGCAATAACATTACTCACAAATATGATTTAAAGCACTACCTAAATTTAGGTAGTGCTTATATTTATACAACTTTCATTAATTTTAATGGTTTATTTTTAGTGATTTCAAGGTTATACTTTATTTTTAAAATTAGTTCTATTTGTGGAATTAATTCATCAATTTTACATCTAACATTAAATATATCTAATGCAGAGTTAATATGATTAATTAATGGACAATCTGATAAACAATTTCTACTATATCCATTTGCTAAATAAAATGCTACTGTGTCAGATATTACAAATTTAATAAGATATTCATTATAGTTGTTATAAAATGGTAATAATATTTCTTCAAATTCTTTATCTGTAATATCTTCTTTACCCTTAATCATATTTTATCTCCGTAAATAATTTCCTTTAAAACAATTTCTTCAGCAGTGTTTTTACAATTATTCATTTTTTGAATCCATAGTAATTGATTTTCAGATTTCAATTTTTACGTAATTGATGAATCTAATTCTATTAAGTTATTAACTATGTTATTAATTCTATCTTCAGCTATTATACTGACTGAAAAAAATGCTCATTTAATTTATCTTTCATAAGTAATTCTTGATATAATGCTTTCTTATTACTTTTTAAATATTCTAATCTTAATAATCCATATTTATTTAAAGGCTTATTTTCTTTTTCAGTAAGTTTTAAATTTGGTAATAAATAATCACCACATTTTGTATAAGTTATATTTATAATATTTATCCTTTCTTTTCTACAAAGAATTAATAGTAGTATTATCAATTTTAGGTACCCATTTAGGTACTCAAATTGTAAAATTTGATAATTATATTTAAAATATTGTAATTAGTTATAATTTATAAATGCTTATAATATAAGAATTTTAACTAGTAATAATTTATTTTGCGTGTGATATATTTTTGCCCCCCTGAAGAGAGCAGCTATTTACGAAATATCAAAAAGACTTACCCACATCATAATGATGTACTAAGTCTTTTTCTTCTACATTACAAACTTGTAATATAAAATTCATCAATATAATGATATAATATAACTATAGAAAGAAGGAAATATAATATATGAAAAAGATAATGATAATTGAAGATGATACTATAATATCTAAAGAATTATATGAACTACTAGTAAACGCTGGCTATGAAGCATTAATACTAAAAGACTTCTCAAATGCCAAAGAAGAAATATTAAAAAGTAATATAGACCTAATTCTTTTAGATATAAATATACCATATCAAAATGGTGAGCAGTTACTTAAAGAAATAAGGAAAGAAACAAATATCCCAGTAATAATGGTAACCTCAAGAGCAAATGAAACCGATGAAATATTATCAATCTCTTATGGAGCAGACGATTACATAACCAAGCCTTATAGCCCAACCATTCTATTACTAAGAATACAAAATATCTTCAAAAGATTAGATAATAGTACTGAAGTACTGAAATATAAAGATTTAGAAGTCTCGCCATCACGAGGTATCTTATCTGGTAATAACAAAGAATTAGAACTAACCAAAAATGAAATGCTAATCTTTCAGCACTTATTAAATAACCAAAACAGAATTGTATCAAGAGATGAACTAATGACCATTCTTTGGAATAATGAAGAATACATAAATGATAATGCTCTAACCGTAAATATAAGTAGATTAAGAAGTAAACTAGAGGACTTTGGTTATCCAAATGCCATAGAAACAAGAAAAGGACAAGGATATATACTATTATGAAATTAACAAACTATCTAAAAGATAAAATAACCATAATCATTATAACTATCATATCAATAATTCTAATAATCCTATTAGACATAGCCTTCAAAGTACCAGAGGGACTAATAATAGTAACCATAGTATTACTACTATTAACACTAATCATAGCCCTTTTAATATCATATTTCCAAAAAAGAACCTTCTATAACACCCTCATAACCAATACCAAAAATCTAGATAAAAAATACCTAGTCCTAGAAACCATACCAAAACCAAATACTTACGAAGAAGAACTAATATATAACATCATGTGCGACATCAACAAATCAATGATTGAAAATGTCAGTAGTTACATAAATAGCACCAAAGACTTCAAAGATTATATTGAGATGTGGATACACGAAGTAAAAATACCAATATCAAGTCTAATACTTATGACCCATAATCATAAAAACCAAGTACCAAAAGAATACATTGAAGAAATAAAAAGACTAGATAACTACATCGACCAAATCCTCTATTATGTAAGAAGTAACTATACCAGTGAAGACTTTATCTTCAAAAAAGTAAAACTAGAAAAAATAATCTCATCGGTAGCCCTTAAAAATAAAGATGACCTCTTAGAAAATAAAATTGACCTAATCGTCGATATAAAAAATACCGAAGTCTATACCGATACCAAATGGTTAGAATTCATTTTAAATCAAATTATCAATAACAGTATTAAATACAAAAAAGATGTGCCAAACTCCTATATCCAAATAAAGACCCATGAAGATAATAATCAAATAACCTTATTTATCAAAGATAACGGTATTGGCATACCAAAAAGTGATATCCCTAATGTTTTCAAAAAATCATTTACCGGTACTAATGGCAGAGATAAAATCAAATCAACAGGCATGGGTCTATACATAGCCAAAAAATTATGTACCAAACTAGGCCATAAAATAGAGATAGAATCTGAAGAAAAAGAATATACCATTGTCAAAATAACCTTTGGTAAAAATAAACTTTATCATCCAGAAGACTAACCTTACAAAAAAGTAATATACTGTAATATTAAAATTACGACAAATATCCTATTATCTAGTATTATTAATTACGAAAGGAAGGAAAATAATATGGAAAATATACTAAAAATAGAAAATATTGAAAAATACTATGGAAGTAAATCAAGTTTAACTAAAGCCATAGATAACATATCATTTGAAGTAGAAAAAGGAGAGTTTGTCGCTATCATGGGTTCTTCAGGTTCAGGTAAAACAACATTACTAAACTGCATATCCACAATTGATAAAGTAACCGCCGGACATATTTTTGTAGGAGAAATTGACATAACAAAACTAAAAGGAAATGATTTAAACAAGTTTAGAAGAGAAGACTTAGGTTTCATCTTTCAAGACTTCAATTTATTAGATACCTTAACAGCCTATGAAAATATAGCACTAGCCTTATCAATTCAAAATGTAAGTTCCAAAGAAATAGATAAAAGAATAAAAAAAGTAGCAAGAGAACTAGATATCGAATCAGTACTAAAAAAATATCCTTACCAAATGAGTGGAGGACAAAAACAAAGAGTAGCAGCAGCCCGTGCAATAATAACAAATCCATGCTTAGTACTCGCAGACGAACCAACCGGAGCCCTAGACTCTAAGTCATCAAAAATGCTTCTAGAAAAACTAACATACTTAAATAATAACCTAGGAGCCACTATTCTAATGGTAACTCATGACGCTTATGCCGCAAGTTACGCTACTAGAATAATCTTCATAAATGATGGTAAAATATATAACGAAATTCGTAAAGGAAATGATACCAGAAAAGAATTCTTTGATAAAATAATAGATGTCGTAACCTTACTAGGAGGAGACATAAATGATGCTCTTTAAATTGTCTATAAAAAACATAACCAAAAGTATTAAAGATTATGCCATCTATTTCTTTACTCTAGTACTAGGAGTAGCCATTTTCTATGTCTTCAATGCTATAGATAGTCAAACAGTAATGCTAAATGTATCATCATCAACAAGTGAAATAATAAGACTAATGACCACCATTCTAGGAGGAGTAAGTGTCTTTGTCTCATTCATTCTAGGATTTCTAATCATCTATGCCAGCCGTTTTCTCATAAAAAGAAGAAATAAAGAATTTGGAATTTACTTAACCCTAGGAATGTCAAAAAGAAAAATATCTCTAATACTTTTCTTTGAAACTCTTATAATAGGAGTTATCTCTTTAGGAGTTGGCCTAGCCCTAGGAATAGTTTTATCACAACTAATGAGTATCTTAGTAGCCAATATGTTTGAAGCAGACCTAACAAAATTTCAGTTTACATTTTCATCTTCAGCAGCCTTAAAAGCCTTATTATACTTTAGCATAATGTATCTAATAGTAATGATATTTAACACCATAATTGTAAATAAATGTAAACTAATAGATCTATTACATGGTAATAAAAAATCAGAAAAAGTAAAATTAAAAAATCCTATCATTTGCACTATAGTATTTATAATTGCGGTCATAGCACTATCATATGCTTACTATCTAGTAACAGATGTTTTTGGTACTTCACCACTTATGAATACTATAAGTGGGATATTAATACCAATAGCCCTAGGTTGTATATCAACATTTCTAATATTTTGGTCACTATCAGGTCTAATCCTAAAGATAGTAATGCATCTAAAAAAATACTACTACAAAGGACTAAATAGTTTTACCGTTCGTCAAATAAGTAGCAAAATAAATACCACTGTCTTTTCAATGACAATAATATGCCTAATGTTATTCTTTACCATATGTATCTTTTCCTCAGCATTATCTATAAAGAACTCCTTATCAGGTAATCTAAAAGATTTAGCTCCCGTTGATATTCAGTTTTCAAAATTACAAGAACCATTATCTAAAGAAGAACAAGAAAACTTTTCAAAAGAGATAATAGAGGATTATAACACCACTGCCAAAGATACCTTACAAAGATTAGATGTATATAAGTATCTAAAAGATGTAGTAGATATAAATACATATAGAGTAGAAGAAATAACCCTAAAAGATTCTTTTGGAGATCAAATAGAACAAATAGGAAAAGATTATCCCACACTAGCTTATAACGTAAGAGAAGACTTAGTAAAATTAAGTGACTACAATCGTCTAGCAAAACTATATAACAAAAAAGAATTAACTCTAAAAGATAATGAATATGTAATTATATCTAACTATAAGATGATGGCGGATATTAGAAATATATCCCTAAAAAACAATACCAAACTAACTATAAATGGTAAAGACTACTATCCAAAATATCAAGAATGTCAAGATGGCATTATCGAACTAAGTGGAAGTGCTACTAATACAGGAGTAATAATATTACCAGATAATGCCTTAGAAGGTATTCATCCATATAAAAATATTTTAGCAGCTAACTATCAAGCAGACACCAAAGAAGAAAAAGAAAATGTTGAAGATATAGTTAGTACTATAATAAATAACCATTTTAACAAAGATACCTTATTATCATATAATACTAAAATAGATATCTATGCATCATCCATAGGACTAGGAGCCATGGTAACATTTGTAGGACTATATCTAGGAATAATTTTCTTAATATCAAGTGCAGCTATTTTAGCCTTAAAAGAATTATCAGAAAGTACTGATAATAAAGAAAGATTTAATATGTTAAGAAAAATAGGAACCGATGAGAAAATGATTAACAAAGCCTTATTTAAACAGATAGCAGTATTCTTCCTATTCCCATTATTACTAGCTATAATTCACTCAATATTTGGAATAGAATTTGCTAATTATATCTTAAAAACAATGGGAACAGAATCATTACTATCATCAATAATATTAACAGCAGTATTTCTAGTAGTAATCTATGGAGGATATTTCTTAGTAACATACTACTGTAGTAAAACCATAATAAAGGAGAGATAAGATGAGCTATTTAGTACCAATAAAAGCAGCTTTAATAATCTTTCCTTTTTTAGCCTTATTAATAACATTACCATATATAATATATGAATATCATCATTATGGATCAGTAAACAAATTAAGAACTTTAATAATATATTCCTTTATCTTATATCTAATGACAATCTACTTTTTAGTAATATTACCTCTTCCAACCAAAGAAGAAGTAATCAAAATGAAAGTGATTAATCCTCAGTTAATTCCATTAACATTCATAAAAGATATAGTAGAGGACCTAATAGAATTAAAACAAATAAACATTCTAAAAATAATAACTATACCTAGTATATATACTGTTATCTTTAATATAATAATGTTTATGCCATTAGGAGTCTATCTAAGATACTACTATAAATGCTCATTAAAGAAAACAATAATTATAAGCCTCTTAATATCACTATTCTTTGAATTAACTCAATTAACAGGACTATATTATATCTATCCTAGACCATATCGTAATTTTGATGTGGATGACCTATTAATAAACACACTAGGAGGTCTTCTGGGATATTTAATAATAAGCCCTATTCAAAAATATTTACCAACAAGAGAAGATATCGATACCAAATCATTAAAAGAAGGACAAAAAGTATCTTCCTTAAGAAGAATAACACTCTTTCTAGGAGATATCTTTATCTATCTATTAATGATAATGCTAGTATCATTTTTAATAAATAATAAATATATAAATCTTTCACTAGCGGTTCTTTACTTTATTATCATTCCATATTTTAACCATAACCAAACTATCTTTGGAAAAATAATAAATGTATCATTAGAAGTACCAGATAAGAGATTACTTAGAATAACTTTAAGAAATATCTTTATATATTTATATTACTATGGAATATTTTCATTAGTGGTACATTTGGAAATGTTATTAGCTAAAAATATACCTAACTATTTATCAGTAATAATAGGATTAAATACATTTTTAATATTTATAATTTTCTATATATATAGTTTTATAAAAATATTAAAAAATAAGCAATTACTATATGATAAAGTATTAAATATAAAGTATGTAAGTACTATAAAAGTAAATAATGTAGATTAATATAGTCTATGTTATTTTTTCTTTATCCTCTTAAGCCTAGGTCTTAAGAGGTAATTTAGAGCCTATTATATAGTCTCTAAATTAAAAATATTTATGTTGTATTATATATAAAGTAATAGAGATATAATAAGTTATTATCAATTACTTATATTACATGCAATTACTTAATAAAGTGTAAAGTTTTTATAAAAACTATTAAATTATAAATATAAATGATATAATTGATTCATAAGAAAGGTGATTTGTTATTATGAATGAACTAGAAAAATATAATAACCAAGATATTTTTAATCCAGAATATTTATATCACGGAAGTCCATATATTATGGAAAAAATAGAGCCAAGAGAGGCAAAGGATAGTGTAAATAAAGAAAATGAAGATACAGCAGTATTTCTAACTAGTTACCAACCAACAGCACTTGCTTATGCATTTAGAAACAAAATAAAAGAAACTAATGATAATTATTCTTTTTCAATAAATAACAATGGTAACTTACCTTCAATGGAGTTTGAAGCAGACCATATACCAGAAGATTTGTTTGGATATATTTATGTATTTAAAAAAGATGACACCATGATTAAAGATAAACATAATAATTCGACTCAATATAAATGTTATCATAGTCTAATCCCAGTAGTGGTTGTTAAATTATATTATAAAGATTTTGAAAATTATTTTTTAAGAATAAATGCTCCAAAATCCAGATAACTAAGAAGTATATGTTTGAAAGGAAAATAAAGAATGAAACCAAATACAATAAAAGATATTACTGATTTTATATTTTTAGGTAAAGATTTTGAAGAACTTTCTCATTATGATTTACTAATCATAAATGCTGATTGGGCCGAAGAACAATTAGCTAAAGATATGAAATTAATGTTAGATAAAAATATAATAGATAATAATACTACATTTATAATATGTGAAGGCCATGGTAATACTGAAAAAAGAAGTGCTAGCATATTAATAGATTATCTAAAAAAAGAAGGATTAACAAATAAAATAATTATTAGTGATAAATATATTAGTAATCCAGAAATACTAAGAAATATTGATAAACTAGTAGATATTACAAAATATAATAGAATACTTAGAGTAGCCAAAGACTTCGTAGCTAGAAGATGGTTTATGAATGCCAAAAAATATAATTTTCCTATAGAGAAATGCGATTTCTATGGGGTAATAGATAATAGAAATATTAGTAAAAAAGATTGGTATAAAAGTGAAACTGGCATTAATCAAGTAATGAAAGAATTTATAAATATAGGACAATTGACCATTGATAAAGAACTAGATATAAATTAAAAATAAACAATTGAAATGAGGAATAATAATATGAATTATTTAATAAGAAGAAAAACTAGGGAAGATTGTGCTCCTGTAGTTCATGTTGCAACAGTGGTTTGGAATGAAACTTATAAAGGAATAGTAGATGATGATTTTTTAAATAAATTATACGAAACTGAAGAGCAAAGAGCAAAAGAGATATATAACAAATTCAATGAAGAAGATAATCATCAATTAGTTCTCGAAGTTGATAATAACATTGTTGGGTTTGTCAATGTTGGAGATACTGACGATACAAGTTATGATAATTGTGGTGAATTACATGCAATTTATATTTTAGATAAATATAAAGGTAAAGGTTTGGGTAAAAAGTTATTTGAAGCAGGAATAGAAGAATTAAAAAAAATGGGTTACGATAAAATGATAATTGGTTGCTTAGTAGGCAATCCAAGTAATGATTTCTATAAACATATGGGTGGTAAACTAATAAAGACAAGAATTTTTGAAAAATTACAGTTACCAGAAAATGTTTATTACTTTGAAAAAATATAAAAGAAAGAAATTTGAATACAATACTAAACAAATATACTATTACATTTAGTTAGGAGGCAATAATGTTTAAACTAAATAAAAAAGAATTAGAAGACTATCTAATAAAAATATTTGATTTTATTGAAAATGGAGATTCAAAGTTTAATGGTCATCCTGGATTATATTTCTTTCACACAAAAAAAGAATTAGAAGAAAAGATAAATGAACTATTAAATAAAAATAAATATGATGAATTTGATATTTATTATATAACTTCATTATTAATAAAATTTATGCTAGGTAGATATGATTCGCATACTAAAGTAAGTTTCAAAGATAATGTATATATACCAATAGATTTTACAGTAGAAGAAAATAGTCTTTATATTACAAATATCACACCAATTTATAAAAAATTAATAGGTTGTAAGTTATTAAAAATAAATAATATAGATATACAAAAAATATTATATGAATTAGAAGAGATTATCTGTTATTCAACAAAAGAACATTTATTAGTAATGATTCAGTCATTTTTATCTGATGTGAATGTTTTAAAATCATTACCAAGTATTGAAAATAATACTAAAGAATTTATCTATACTATTTTAAATGATAATAATGAAAAAGAAAATATTACTTTTAATATAAATAATTTACCAGAATTTTATAGTGTACACTTTCCAGAAAACTACTCTACAGAAGTTATTAATGATTGCTGTATTATCCACTATAACTCTTGTAGAGATAAAGATAAAATGGAACAACTAATTTCAAAATTAAAAGAAGAAAGCAATATAAAAAATTATATAATTGACTTAAGATATAATGGTGGTGGTAATTCATCAGTAATAAAGCCATTAATAAATTTTCTTAAAGATAAAAATGTTGTAGCATTAGTAAATGAATATGTTTTTTCTAGTGGTCGTATGGCATTAGTAGAACTAAAGAAAATAGGAGCCTATATAATAGGAACAGATATAGGAACAAGTTTAAATTGTTTCGGGAATTGTCCTAGTAATTTAGATATAGATAAATTAAATCTAATAGTAATTAGTAGCTCCACATATTGGTATTATGATAAAGAATTATCACTTACTGGTTATGAAAAAGATGAATTTAATACCTATTTCAATAATAAAAAAGAATTACTTGAGCCAGTATTATTGCATCCAGATAAATATGTATATTTAACTAAAGAAGATATTATAAATGAATATGATGAACAAAAGAAAGAAGCAATTAATTATTTTAAAAAAATTAAAGAGGTAAATAGAATAGTAGGAAAAAATAAAAGATAAATATGAATTATGTATATCATGGAAGTAGTATTCCTAACTTAGAAGTAATTAAAAAACACAAAAGTACTCATATGAAGGAATGGGTATATGCTTGTCACTCAAAGGGAATAGCAACAATTTTCCTATCAAAACAAGGTAGTGACTTATTTTATTCATTATCTGGAGATGGAAAAAATTATCCAGTAGAACTAGTAGAAAGAAAGCCCGGTATGTTTAAAAAGATATTTAATTGTTCCGGATATATTTATAAACTAGATGCATCTAATTTTAAAGAAAACCAAACTGGATGGTCTGCGGAAGTGGTAAGTGACACAGATGAAAAAGTAATATCTTCTGAATATATAGAAAATATTTATGATGAATTAATTAAATTAGATAAAGAAGGATTAATAAAATTATATTTATATCCAAATAGACCTGATTATGTTCCAATAGATAATAGTGATTTAATCCCAAAAGTATTAAGATGGTATAAGAATGGATTTAATATAAATAACTTTTATAATATATATCCCGAATTAAAAGATAAGTTTATAGAAGAATTAGAAAAGGCAAATGAAAATTAACATAGAAGTTACTATATTATGCTAGAATATTAAATATGTAAGTACTATAAAAGTAAATAGTGTAGATTAATATAGTCTATGTTATTTTTTTCTTTAAAAATATTTGTGTTGTATTATATATAAGCCATAACTAATTAAATACAAAATGTCAAAATGCTGTAAAAATAATCAAAGATAACATATAAATTATTAAAATTATGATATACTTAAGTTAATGATAGAGGTGATATAATGCCTAGTTGGTCAGTCCATTTGGCAGTAGCAAAAGAAGTTAATAAAAAATTAAATTTAAATAAAGATTTATTTTACTATGGTAATTTAATACCAGATGTAGATAAAGGTACTATTATTAATCGTTATACAGCACATTTTTACGATAATATTCCTTTTTCATCTTCTCCTAAAGAAAAAATGATAAATATAAACAAATTTTTAAATACATACAAAAATGAACTTAATAATGATTTAATATTAGGATACTATTCCCATTTATTAACAGATACTTATTTTAATAATGTTGTATATACCAAATGTTGGGTACGAGATACAAATAACAATATAATAGGAATAAAATTTAAAAATAACAAAATAAAATATATTGATATTGAAGATAAAAAGAAGCAGAAGAGAAAATATAAACATAAAGATTTTGAATTATATGGTAAATATTTATATCAAGATGGTCTAGTAGATATACCTAAAGATATAAATATAGTAATGTCAAACATTGATAAACTAATACCAAAATTCTTAAATAAAGAACTTGTAAATCATAGGTTTAATTATCTACAAAATGAATTTTCAAATTTTAATAAGTTAAGTTTATTTGAAAGAAAATTTAAACATAGATATTATCTTTTTACAAAGGAAGAATTAGATATAATTTTTAATGATTGTGTTAATTATATAATAAAAGAAATTATTAAGTTAGGAGATAATAAAAAGGCCTAAAGAAGAATATACAAGTAAATTAAAAAATATATAAGGTAGGTGTAAATAATGGAAAATATAAAAGAGAAATATATGGAAAAAAACTTTAATAATTTAATAAAAGAAATAAGAAAATGTAATATTTGTGAAGATAAGTTTGGCTTCAAACCACATCCAGTAGTCATAGGCTCCGCTACTTCAAAAATAGTTCAAATAAGTCAAGCACCATCTAAAATGGTAGATACCACACTAAAGCCATTTACTGATCAAAGTGGTAAAAAATTAAAATACGAATGGTATCAAATAAGCGATGAAAAATTCTATAATCCAGATAACTTCTTTATTACAGCCCTAGCACATTGCTACCCAGGAAAAGAGAAAAATGGATGTGATAAAGCACCACCTAAAATATGCTACGAAAAATGGATAAAGAAAGAACTAGAATATATAGATAATAAATTATACATAATAATTGGAGCTAAAGCCGCTAAAACATTTTTTCCAAATGAAGATTATAATGACCTAATATTTAAAAATAATATATTATTTAATAAACCAGCAATAGTTTTGCCACATCCATCACCACTTAACATAAAATGGTTTAAAGATAATCCAGACTTTATAAAAAAAAGAATTATTGAAATAAGAAAAATAATAAATAATACATTAAATAAAAATTAAAGGTACTAAAAAATAGTATCTTTTTCTTCTAGTCAAGTTAACCAAATTAACATTATTTACATATACTACTTTGAAGGTGATAACTATGAATAATAATGAAGATAGAGCGGTCCGTAAAGTAATAATTGACCCAGGTCACGGTGGTACGGATTCTGGTGCTACAGGCAATAATTTATTAGAAAAAGACTATAATCTATTAATATCCAAATACATGTATGATAGATTTAAAGAGTTAGGAATACCAGTAGCTATAACTAGAGACTCAGATACCACATTATCTCCAACTGATAGAGTAAATACTATTTTAAATAAATTTGGTAACTCATCTGATGTTATACTAATATCGAACCATGTCAATTCAGGGGGTGGCGATAGTCAAAGTGTAACGAATGTATAACAATTAAAGCTAAATAAATATAGAAAGAAATGGAGAAATGTTATGAATATTAGTTACACTAAGAAAGGTGATTATTTATTGCCAGATTTAATATTAGAAAATAAAAAACAATATAATATAGGAAAATATGGATTATTAAGATTAAATTATATGAAGAAAGAAAAGTTAGGATTATACTTTAATTTACTGGTTAATGATAAATTGAATGAATATATTCATGATATCGATACTATTGTTATGGAGAAGGTGCAGAAGTTAATTAAAGAACTCACTGAAAAAGAAAATATTACTGAAGAATTAAAAAGTAGTAATCAAATGCTATGGATAGGTAAAATGAATAATATAAAAGATATAGCAGAAGAAATAGTTTTAAAGGAATATATCTATGTCTGATATAACTGATAAAGAATTTGAAAAAATATATTTACCTTTCTATAACAATATAAATGATTATTTAAATAATTATGTTATACCTGATTTAGTAGCATTTTATTTAGCAAATGCATATAGTAGACATTGTTTATCAGAATGTAATTTAATAAATCATATTAATTCAGCAATAGACGTATTTAATGTAAGATGTGATATAGATAAGTTAATACCATCTATAAAAAAGATATTAAGAATAAAATATAATTTAAAAATAGTAAAAAATAATCCAATGATATTGAAGAAATATTATTAAAAGAGAGAACTCTATCTAATCAAATTGATAGAGTTTTTATGTAAAATATTTTTACTTTTTTACCACGATTTTTAATTTTATGGAATAAGAGTAAATTAATTTGGGAGTTAAACTATTGTCCAGCCAGCACTGAATTTCTACTCCCGCACGAAATTCTTTTGTGGGATTATTCCCAAACCCTTGATTAAGAGCTAAAATTATGATATCATTATATCAAGATATGCCGATATCAAAATAAAGAGGGATAATATGGATAAAAAGAAAGAAGAAAAAATTTCGATACCATTAAGAATGGCTCCAGAACTATACAAAAAGGTTAGTGATTTAGTTCACTCAAAAAAGAATAACAATAGAGGATATAGTATAAATAAATTTGTTGTGGAAGCTATTAATGAAAAAATGAAGAAGGAGAGTAAGTAGTATGAGTAAAAGTAGTATAGAGGAACAAGTAGAAGATATTGCAAAAAAACAATTATCAGAGATAAAATATTATACAAAAACTGAGGTGATTAATTCTGAAATAGAAAAAGCATTAAAAATAGCACCATCAAAAAGTGGTGGCTCTGGTAAGAATTTCCCGGATATTAAACTATTTATAGAAACAAAAGATTTACGATATATACCCGTAATGATAGAAGTAAAAGGAAAAAAAGGAGACTTTATAAAACTTAATTCATCTGGTGAAATTGACAATAAAACTAAAGATGGAAGCCCACATTTTAATAATATTAATAAATATGCTGTAAATGGAGCTATTCATTATGCTAATGCTATTATAGAGCATACTGAAAGTTATAAAGAGGTAATTGCAATAGGGATTAATGGATATTATCAATCAGATAAGATTAAACTTGAACTTGGGGTATATTATGTATCTGCTGAAAATTATTTTATTCCTAAAAAGATAGATGATTATGATGATTTAACATTTTTACTCCCAAACAATATTGATGAATTAATAGATAAAATCACTAATTTAAATTTAACTTCTGAAGAAATAGAAAAAAAGTCCAAAGAAGTTGAAAATGATATTGAAATTAAATTAAAAAATTTAAATCAGGTTATGCAGGATGATTTAAAAATATCAGTTGGATCAAGAGTTGAATTGGTAACAGGATTAATTATGGCTGGTCTAGGAGTGGATAATAAAGTATCACCACTTGAAATAAATGATTTAAAAGGTGAAACTGGAAGTAAAGTAAATGATGGCATAGTAATTATAAATAAAATTGATTCTTTTTTAGAAGAAAGAAATTTGCCTCAAGAAAAAAAGCACATGATTATTAATGATTTATCAAGAGTATTTATATATTCAGATTTATGGAAGCCAATAAATGGAGAAAGCAAATTAAAAAAAGTTTATACAATCGTAAAGAATGAAATAATGCCTATATTTACATCTGCAAGACATTTAGATTTTACCGGTAAGTTATTTAATGTACTTAATGCTTGGGTTGATATACCTGATAGTGATAAAAATGATGTTGTACTAACACCCAGATATGTAACTGAATTAATGGCAAAATTGGCTCAAGTAAATAAAGATAGTTATGTTTGGGATTATGCAGTGGGATCTGCAGGGTTTCTGATTTCATCTATGAAATTAATGATAAGGGATGCTGAAGAAAGAATAAATAGTCCAAAAGAATTAAAAGAAAAGATAGCAAAAATTAAATATCAACAATTACTTGGTATTGAAAAAAGATCAGACATTTATTTACTAGCAGTTTTAAATATGATTTTAATGGGTGACGGCTCCTCAAATATTATTCATAAGGACAGTTTGACCGAATTTGATGGCAAGTATGAGCAAGGAGATTTAAATGGTAAAGATTTTCCGGCAAATGTATTTTTATTAAATCCGCCATATTCTGCTCCAGGAAAAGGCTTTATTTTTGTTGAAAAAGCATTAAGTAAAATGGAAAATGGTAGAGCTGCAATATTAATTCAGGAGAATGCAGGCAGTGGTATTGGATTGCCATATACTAAAAAACTTTTGCAAAATAATTCTTTAATAGCAAGTATTCATATGCCAGATATTTTCAAAGGAAAGGCTGGTGTACAAACAGCAATTTATGTATTTAATATTGGTATTCCACACAATGAAAAACAAATCGTAAAATTTATTGATTTTACGAATGATGGATATACCAGACAAAATAGAAAAAAATCTGGACAAGATGTTAATTTAAAAAATACCAATAATGCATATGAAAGATATGATGAAATTGTCAATTTGGTTTTATATGGTAAGAGTTATTTAAGATATTTTTCTGAAAAAGAATATATAGAGGATACAATTAGTTTAAATGGAGATGATTGGACTTTTTCTCAGCATAAAAAAATTGACACGATACCAACTGAAGAAGATTTTAAAAATACTATTAAAGAATATCTTGATTGGAAAGTTAAATTTTATTATTAGTTGGAGGTGATTTAAAATGGAATATAAAAATTTTAAAATTGGAGAACTCTTTGATATTCACCCAACAAAAAGGTATGATCTAACAAACAATGATTTGTTTAAAAAAAATGGTACGACACCAGTTATAACAAATACAAGTATTAATAATGGAATAGGTGGTTATACATCATTACCTGCAACAGAAAAAGGAAATATGATTACTTTTAGTGATACTACTACTGGTGATGCAATATTTTATCAACCTGATGATTTTATAGGATATTCACATATTCAAGGATTATATCCAAAAAAGAATAAAGAAAAATGGACTGAAAAATCTCTACTATATTTTTTAACACTTTTTAAAAAATTAGCTAAAGGAAGGTTTGATTATGCAACAAAATTTAATCGTAAAATTGTTTCTGACATGGATGTCTCATTACCTATAAATAACTCGGGCAACTTAGATTTTAAATACATGGAACAATATATAAACGATATGCAAAATGAATTATTAAGGACAATAAAAAGTGAACATAATGAGTTGAAAGATAAATATAAAAGACAAATGAATTTAGATAATCTAAATATAACAAGCGATGATACAAAACTTTTGAATATGATAAAAAATAATGAAATAAAATATAAAAATATTAAAATTGGAGAATTATTTGATGTAGTCTCTTCCAAAAAGAAATTTAATGCAAATACGGTTAAATTTGGTGGAAAATATCCATATGTAGTCAGAAGTAATAGTAATAATGGTATTAAAGGATATATAACAGAAAATGAAGTGTTTTTAAATCCAAGGGAAACCATTTCTTTTGGACAAGATACGGCTACAATTTTTTATCAAGAAGAGGATTATTTTACTGGCGATAAGATAAAAATAATGAAATTTAAAAATGGTAAATTAGATAAGAAGTTGGCACTTTATCTAGTAACGGCGATGAGAAAATCTTTTCAACACTTTTCGTGGGGACAAACATCATTCAATGAGAATGTAATTAAAAATATGGAAATAGTATTGCCATATATTGACGGTGACATAAATTATGATTTTATAAGTAGCTATATGAAAATTCAAGAAAAAGTAGCTATAAATGAAATTATGAATGAAAAAAATGATAATTTGTTAAAAATTTCAAAATTAATTACAGAAAGGTGAAAATATAAGTAAAATATGATATAATAATCTTGTAATTTGAAAGCAGGCAATAACTGGATAATTACAATTATCAATAGCAGTTGAAATAATACTGTGTGCTCAAATTTATGGGACGTTGGGAGATTTGCAAGCAAATAAATGCTATGCTGGATGTTTGTGGCGCTGAGCCAGTCAAGCTGTCTCATCACCTACAAACATTATTCCACCATACCACTGGAAAGCTAAATGCGAAGAGGTTAATTAAAACATCGGTCGTGTCACCTTTTATTTATTTTCAATAATTAAATAGGAGGTGAAAAAAGTGAGATATAAAATGAGCAAAAAGGTAAATGAGATTATTATCTCTTTCCAAAAAAAATTAAAAATGATAAAGCCATTTGATTCCATAATAGTATTTATACTTATTATGGGTCATTACGATTTTGGAGTTTTCCAAAGCATTGCAATTATTATGTACATTGTTTATAAGATCTATTCGAATAAATCAAATTTTAATAATAAGGTGGCATTCTCATAACGAGCGAAGTATTGTCTTTTAATTAACCGGTGAAGCGCATTTGGCGCTTTTTCCTTTTTTAGAGGTGATAATATGAAAAAAAACACAGTGTATAAAAATGACTTATATGCATGTTATAGTAAGAGAAAATTAGCTAAGTTATTATCTAATGGAGATTTGAAAGTATATACAAAAGAAATAAGAAACCCCGATCATCATTTTCTAAATAAAAAAAGAACATTCTATCAATCTAAAGTAACTAAAGAAATATTTGATAAAAAACCAACTGATTATATATCAAGCAAATATAGAGAGTTTAGTGATAGTTGTGATAAGCATAAAAAAGTATTAAGACAAATTTGCTTTTATTTATCACAAATAGAAATGCCAGAATACTTATTTTCAAAGAAAGAAAGTGATTATAAAAGAAATGCTTTATATCATATTGGTAATACCAAATTTATATTATTAGATATAAATAGTTTTTTTCCAAATTGTAAATTTAAGCGTGTTAAGGATTTCTTTGCCAAAGAGTCAGGATTGCATATGGTAAAAGAGAAAAAAGATAAAGATGGTAATATAATCGTTTATGAAAGTGATGTAGCGGATAGAATGGCAAAAATTATTACGGTTCCTATCAGTTCTTCAAATGCGGGTGAAAGAATTATTCCACAGGGGTATCCAACTAGTCCCATAGTTAGTTTTTTATCATATAAGGAAATGTTTGATAAAATAAATGATGTGGCCATAAAATATAATTGTAAATTTAGTACATATGTTGACGATATATCATTTTCTTATAAAGACAATAATTTTAACCCTAATGATTTAATTACTGAGGTTAGTAATATTTTGAATGATTATGGTCATTCTATAAGCGAGAAAAAAATTAAGATAATTGATATAGAAAAAGAATTAGGACCAAATGAACAATTAATATTGCCATTAATTACAGGATTAACAGTTAAAAGATATTGTGTAAGGGCATCAAAAAAGATGCATTCAAAAATGAATAAGTTATTTAATATATTTATTTCAATGGGAGATCCTAAGGATGAATTAGAATACATTAAGAAGTGGAAATGCTTCATTTCTTTAAATGGTATGTTTAATACAATAGAATATGTTGAACCACCAGCAACAAAAAAGAATAGAGAACATATAAAGAAAGTAATAGATAAGAATAAAAAGAACTTTGTCTTTCATGTAAAAATTCAAAGAGTTGAACAATTAAAATATGAAAGAAAAATATTTGATGCATATAAAAATGGTACATTAACAGAATTTGTAAATAAAAACAAAGATAAGTTGATAAATTATAGAAAATAAAATATCTATGGGAGTACAGAAATGTACTCCTTTTGCATGTTTTGTACAATTTCTTTTTATTTTAATTTGTTATAAGATGAAAGCACCTAGGGAAAATATATTTTAAAAGTGCACTTTTATTATCTCAAGATATATCTTATATATTGATTATTATGG